>Ga0315274_10007168_pt1 | contig 16170 bp, 14 predicted proteins | sample YL17G02_20_MG_FD_203700 | JGI IMG/M metagenome (GOLD analysis project Ga0315274, IMG submission 203700) | Sediment microbial communities from Yellowstone Lake, YNP, Wyoming, USA - YL17G02_20 | ecosystem: Environmental > Aquatic > Freshwater > Lake > Sediment | place: USA: Wyoming | collected...
AACATAAACTTATATCCCTTGACTCGGTTGAAAAGGAAAGGGTGTTAAAGAACTTGTGAATTTTTTAATTTGAACGCCTCATTCCTAAACCAAACGCTTGTTTTTGTCAAGCGAAAAATCGCACTTTTCACATCAATTTCTTATTGACAATAAATAAAAGATTTACATAATTAATTGTAACTTCAAGTCAATCCTTCTTCAAGGAGCATCGATGCGGTTTGGGTTCCATATCTCTATTGCTGGAGGGTTTTCAAAGGTGGCTGAAAGAGCCCATGTCAGGGGCTGCGAGACCATCCAGTTCTTCTCCCGAAACCCGAGGGGATGGAAATATGATCCTCTCGATAAAGAGGACGTTGAACAGTTTCGGGCCTCCATCCAGTCCTCCGGTCTCTTTCCTATCTTCCTCCACCTCCCTTACCTTCCAAATATTGCCTCCTTCGAATCGAAATTCTACAAACAGTCGATCGGTTCGATCGCCACAGACTTGGAAAGAGCAGAACAACTTGGCGCCCAATACCTGATCATTCATATCGGACATCGCTTGGAGTCTTCTGAAAATGAAGCCATAGAAGCCGTCTCTCGTGGGATCCATCAGGCCTTTGAAAGGGTGAAGAATTCGGTCATCCTCTTATTAGAGAATACGGCAGGCCAAGGAAGTGAAATCGGCAACACCTTTGAACAGATCAAAAAGATCATCGATGGCGTTGACGAAAAAGAAAGGATGGGAGTTTGTCTCGATACCGCTCATTCCTTTGAGGCAGGATATGATCTTTCAAAAAAGGATGGTATTGAGAGGACTCTTCAATCCTTCGATCAAACGATCGGTCTAAGTCGACTTCAACTCCTTCATCTCAACGATTCAAAGACTCCTCTGGAATCAAGGAAGGACCGGCATTGGCATATCGGTGAGGGGTATATTGGAGTGGAGGGATTCCGATATCTGGTCAACCATCCTTTATTAAGACACCTTCCTGGGATCATGGAGACCCCGAGAAAAGATACAGTAGAAGATCTGAAAAATATGAAAGTGATTCGGAGCCTCGCCGAGTAAAGTTATTTGGGGTCAAACCTAAACTATACACTTTAGTGAGGGTCATTAAAATCAAGATCGGTGGCAGACCCTTACTTTTGATTTTTCTTCTGTCGATGAGTACAGCTTGCAGGCTCGCTGGTTCGAATCCGGTCACTTCATCTATCCGAACTCCCATTTCGATGAGATGACTATTCCAAGAGTGTAGACAGGGGAACGATCTCAATGCCCTGCTCCTGCATTTTGGGAATCATCTCTTTGAGAGATTTGATCGTCGAGGGATGGGGGTGGCCAATTCCAATCGCTTTTCCTTTAGAAAGGGAGAGATGGATCAGCTGTTCGAGTTGCTTTCTGACATCGTCTTCATTTGGCGAATTGTCGAGAAAGATAGTCCTCTCCGTCGCCCTCAGGCCAAGGGATTTGGCGGTTTGGAGACCAACGGTTTGAGGAGTGGTCCGACTATCTAAAAAAAAGAGCCCTTGCCTCTTCAATTCAGAGAGGATGATCCTCATCTTCTTAGGATCTTCCATCAATCGGGATCCCATATGATTACTCACCCCCTTAATGTAAGGGATCGCCTCAATATCTTTGGAGAGTTGGCGAAGTAGTCTCTCTTCATCCATCTCCTCAAGGAGCGCCCCTTCACCTGGTTGGATTTTTGGATAACCGTGAGGTTCCATGGGAAGATGGAGAATGACCTCCTTACCCCTTTGGTGGGCCTCCAGGGCAATGTTTTTTGCATGGGGCGTAAAGGGCAGAACAGAGAGGGTCAGGGGAACATCCCAACGAAGGATTTCTTGAGAAATGTGGTTTTCTTTTCCGAGATCGTCGATCACAATGGCAACCTTTGGTCGAAGGTCAATCTTAAGCGCTGAAGGTTTAGGGTAGAGGAAGGTGAGTTGGTGGGTGGTTCGATCCATCACCTTGACTTCCAATTGAAGAGATTCCGATACCTGAGACGACTGCATCGAAAAGGGTTTGCCGAGGAGAGAGAGGCTTCGCTTAAAATTTCCTTCAATCAGAGAAAAAGAGAGCGATCGGGGAAGCTGAATCTTCAGAAGGGACTGTTCCCAGGTAATGTCTCCCTCTCTTTTGAAGACAGACTGGCGAAGGAGGATCTCCTTTTTTGAGATGCCGATCTCGTAGAGTTGGCTGTTGATGATCTGATCAGCGATGAAAACTTTTTGAGAAAAGGCGCGAGAGGAGGGAGGTTTCTCCTGGATCAGGTAAGTATATCCTCCCAGGGTCATAAGAGAACCCAGAAGAAAGGAGAGAAGGTAACCGATCCAACTCTTCGATCTTCCCCATCTGCGCGGTCGTTTAGCCATTCAACCCTGTAAAACCTCTTGCTTCACGAACTTTGAGTTCTTGCTTTTGAGTTCTTTTTCCCCGAACTCCGAACTCTGAACTATTTATTCTCTTTGGCTAATTTCTTAAAAATCTCCCAACTCTTCAGGAGTTCAAGAGCCCGTTCCAGTTGATGATCGGTCGGTTTCTTCTCCTTCACCTCTTCCTTCTTTGGTTTTTCTTTCTCTTTGGGTGGTCCTTTCTCTATATCCATCAGATGCCTCTCCAAATCCTTCTCCATCGGTAGTTTTGGAACGGGTGCGACCTTCTCCTCTTCAGGCTGTAAGGGTTTAACGACGATGTCAGGCACAATCCCTTTCGCCTGAATGGAACGGCCATTAGGGGTAAAATATCTTGCGGTGGTCAATCTCAGTCCTGATCCATCTTTCAAGGGAAATATCGTTTGGACCGACCCCTTTCCAAAGGTCTGTGTCCCGAGGAGAATCCCGCGGCCGTGGTCTTGAATGGCACCAGCCACGATTTCTGCACCGCTGGCACTTCCGCTATTGATCAGGACGACCAAGGGATAGGGGGAAATGGTTCCCTGTGGATGGGCATAGAATTTCATTTTCTGATCTTCTTTTCTTCCTTCCATGGAAACGATGAGACCTGATTCGAGAAAACGGTCTGACACCTTGACAGCTTGATCCAAAAGCCCCCCTGGGTTGTTCCGTAGATCAAGGATCAATCCCTTTAAGGCGCCCTTACTCTCTTCCTCTAATGCCTTCAAATGATTATCAAATTCACTATCTGTCTTCTCTTGAAATTGGGAGAGCCGAATATACCCGTAATGCTTCTCCAACAATTCATGGCGAGCGCTTCGAATCGGGATGATATCCCGAACCAGGGTGAAATCCTTAGGTTTGGTGAAACCCTCCCTCATGATGGTGATGGTCACCTTCGTTCCCTTCGGACCTCGTAATCGTTTGACACATTCCATAAGGCTCAGATTCTTCGTCAATTCTCCGTCGATCTTCAGGATCTGGTCTCCTGCCAGAATCCCGGCTTTGAAGGCCGGGGTATCCTCGATGGGAGAGACAACGGCGAGAACACCATCTTTGATCGTGATCTCAATCCCCAACCCCTCAAACCGGCCCTTGGTTTCCTCCTGCATTTCCTTATACATATTAGGGGGCATGAAGGCGGAGTGGGGATCCAGAGTCTCCAACATCCCCTTGATCGCACCATAGATCAGATCCTTGGAGTCCTTCTCCTCGACATATTCCTTCTGAAGGAGACCGAGGACATCGGTAAATACCTTTAGGTCCTCATACATACTGTTGGAAACGGCCGAAACTTTATGGGACTTGACCAGCCCGATCGTCATCCCCAGAATGAAGACCAACAAAAATAATGAAACGACCTTAAAATTTTTAATTCCTTTCCACTGAGACATATGATCCTCCTTGATCATCACTTTTTCCCCTTCTCGTTGCCCTCCGATAGGAGGACAACTTTATCCAACTTTGAGATCCAATGCATGGGGTCCTGAGGTTTTCCTTGATGGCGAATTTCGAAGTAGAGGCAGGGACCTTTCAAAGATCCTGAACTCCCTACCAGGGCGATCGTCTCCCCTTGAGAAACGATATCTCCCTCCTTCTTCAATAATTCGGAAGCATAGCCATAGATGGTAAACGTATGGTCACCATGGTCGATGATCACGACATTTCCAAACCCTTTAAGCCAATCGGCATAGAGAACTTTCCCGGGGAGGACGGCTCGAATCTCGGCTCCCATCGGCGCTTTGATTTCAATCCCATTTTGCCCCCTCTCTTTAAACAGACTGATCACCTTTCCCTGAACGGGCGGGGTTAACTTTCCTTTAAGGGTCTCATATTTGGGTTTTCCATAAGCAAGAAGACTCTTCTCTCGTTCCAGTTTATTGATGAGTGTTTGCAGCTCCTTTGCCCTTGCTTCTAATTCTCCAATGACTTTCTGATAGACGACCTTTTGATTCTGGATCGACTTCAACAGGGCTTGTTTTGTTTTTTTGACCTTCTCAATCTCCTTCTTCTTCTTCTCCACCTCAGAGATATTGCCCTCCCATTGTAACTGATCTTGAATCAACCCTTCCTGATATCTCGATTTCAAGACTACCTGATAACGATAGGTATCGATCAGACGGGAATCGAAATTAATGATGACCCTTAAAAATTTATCGATCCTCAACAGCTCGAGGTAGGATTGCGAAGTGAGCAGAAAAGTCTCCGGAGGGATCCGTTCCATCTTATAAAAAGCAATCAATCTGGAAAAGAGCTCTTCCTTGGTCCGTTCCATCCTCCCGTTGAGGTTAGCGATCTGGTTTTTGGTCTGTTGAAGCCTCTCTTTTATTCGGGTTAATCGAGCCTCCATCTGTTTCAATTCTTTCTCTTCCTTATAAAGCTCGGTTTCCATGGCATGGAGGCTTTCAAGGATAGAAGTTTCTTTTCCCTGAATCTTCTTTCCCTTTTCTTTTGTCAAAGAAATTTCTTTTTTGATGTCTTTGAGATCCTTCTTTTTTTGAGTAAGGTCCTTCTCAATCAGATCCGTCCGGGCTGCCCATAGATCATTGGGACCGAAGTGAATCATCCATCCCATGAAGAAAAATCCAATCAAAATCCACTTCCAACTTCTCATAAAAGACTCACTCACTGTATTTCAGGAACCTCATTGAGGCGACAAAACTACCGAAAAAACCGAGAACCATTCCACCTATTAAAATCCCTAAGATCGTCCATTGGGGCAAAAAAAAGATGGGGATTCTTGCCAACCATGTTTGGATGGACGGGGGAATGTAAAGAAAAAAGCCTTTGTGTAAAAGATAAAGAAAGAAGATTGCCAATCCCCCTCCGAGGAGACCTTGGATGAGCCCTTCCACATAGAAAGGACCTCGTATAAAAGCTGGACGGGCACCCACCAGGTTCATGATTTCGATCTCTTCCTGCCGGGAGGAGATGGTCAATTGGAGGACGTTAGAAGTGATGAAAATGATCGCAACAAGGAAAAGGCCTCCCAGGATCCATTGAGTGAGGCTTACGATATGGACGAGGGCCGAGAATGTCTCCACCCACTCCTGACCATACTGAATCTCCTCGAATTGTGGAAACTGTTTCAGCCGGGATACCACTTCTTTAATCCTTGTGGAGTTCCGATAATCTTTTTTCAATTGAATTTCGAAAGAAGGTGGAAGGACCGCCGGTTGAATTCCTTGAAGGAGATTCTTCTGCCCCCCCAACTTGGACTCCAGAAAAGCCATCGCATCAAAAGGAGAGATGTATTTTACCCCCTCAACCCCTTCGAGCTGGCGAGTATTTTTTAAAAGCCCTTCCACTTCTTTTAAGGGAGTCCCCTTTTTCAGGTAAGCAATCACCTCGATCTTATCTTCCCAAATCTTGAGGAAGGAGGTGAGGTTAAGGGAAATCAGCGTGAAGGTCGAAAAGATGAGGATGGAGATGGCAATGATGCCGATCGTGGTTAGATTTGGGAATAGATTCCCCCTTATATTCTGGAAAGCCCGTCGCATCACATACTGGAGAAAAAATATCATTCCTCTTTCTTCACCTCTTCATCTTTGTGAAGATCCACCCTCTTCCCACCTGAGAGATAGATGACTCGATAGGGATAACGTTGGATTAAATCGATAGCATGTGTGGCAAACACGACGGTGGTCCCTTTGAGGTGGAGACCAGTGAATATCCCCATGACATCGAGGGCCTTTTGAGCATCCAAATTCCCCGTGGGTTCATCTGCCAGAAGGAGGGGCGGATCATTGATCAGAGCCCGAGCAATGGCCACACGTTGTTGTTCTCCGGCCGAAAGAGTGAGGACCGAATCCTTCTCCCTTTCTTGAAGGCCGACCCGACTCAAGATCTCCGAAACCTTATTTTTTGCCTCCTTCCTAGAATGGCCGGTCACCTCCAAAGCGAAGAGAATGTTTTCACTCACCGTCCGATCTCTCAATAGTTTAAAATCCTGGAAAACGATTCCCATTGTTCTTCTCAAAGAATAGACATTATTGAAACCCTTCTCAGTAATGTTCATTCCATTGACGATCACTTCTCCACTGCTTGGTTTTTCCGCACCAAATAGGATGCGAAGAAGCGTTGTTTTTCCTGAACCATTGGGTCCGGCGATGAACACGAATTCCCCTGGGGAGATTTCTAAGGTCATATCGGAGAGAGCGGAAATCTGGCTGGGATAGGTCTTATAAACATGATCCATCTGAATCATATTCTGAATCATATATAGACAAAACCTAACATGAACTTTATCTTTTTTCAAGGAAATTAAGGGGTTAATAATTTGGGTTCAATTGCTAATGAAAAAGGGAACCTTGTTGAAAAATATCACTTTCTTAACAGGCGCATTGAGCTGAGGATAACGAGGAGGGAACTGGCCTGATGCAAAACCGCGCCCAGGATCATGGTCATCCATCCTTGGGCTGAGAGAAAAACTAAGACCGTATTAAAGACAATGGCGAAGGCGAGATTCTCCTTGATCACCCGAAGGGCTTTTCGGGAGAGTCGAATCACTGTCGGGATCTTTTCGAGGTCATCGGTCATCAAAGCAATGTCAGCCGTCTCGATGGCCACATCCGTTCCCACTGCGCCCATGGCGATGCCTATGTCAGCGGCCGCCAGAGCCGGCGCATCATTCACACCGTCACCGACCATTGCCACGACCCTGCCTTTTCTCTTCCACTCCTTCACACTTACCACCTTCTCTTCGGGAAGAAGTTTTGCCTCGTACCTCACCCCCAACTCTTTTCCAATCCGATCGGCAACCTGAGGGCTGTCGCCTGTGAGTATCCAAATCTCAGATACCCCCTCCTGCCTGATCTTGTCGATGGCGGCCTTAGCTCCTTTCCTCAGGTTATCGGCAATTGAAATAACACCCCGGAGACGATGATCCAAACCAACGAGGAGAAAGGTCATGCCTTCAAATTCTTTCGATCCCAACAGACCTTTCACAGATTCCGGGATTTCAATCCCTTCATCTCTCAACATTTCACAACTTCCCACGACGATCGTCTTAGAGTTCCACTGAGCCTTCACACCCCTTCCCCTGAAATTCTCAAAAAACTCAGGATGGGGAATATTGAGGCCTATCTCCTCTGCTCTCTTTATGACAGCTCTGGCCGAGGGATGCTCAGACCGTTTCTCAGCAATGGCTGCCCAATAGAGAACCTCTTTCTCGTCCAGCCCATCAAAGGATCTCATCCCCACGACCCTCGGCCTTCCCTCAGTTAGAGTTCCAGTCTTATCGATCAGAAGGGTCTTCAACCTCCCCATCTGTTCAAGGTAACCCCCCCCTTTGATCAGGATCCCCTGCCGGGCTGCATTTCCAATTGCAGCCACCACAGCTGTAGGCGTTCCCAGTACGAGCGCACATGGGCAGGCGACGATGAGGATGGTGATTCCCCGAATGATCTCCCCTGTGATAAGAAAGGTGAAAAATGCAATGAGGAGAATGGCCGGGATGAAGTACCGTGAAAAGCGGTCCATCACCCTCTGGGTGGGAGATTTCTCTGCCTGGGCTTCTAAGATCAACCGTTTGATCTGGGCTAATTTTGTATCGTCAGCCACTTGGGTGGCTTCCATTTCGAATGAACTTGATTCATTGAAGGTTCCGCAGTAAACCTTATCCCCAGCTTCTTTTTCGACCGGAATCGACTCTCCAGTCAAGGTAGACTGATTGATTGAAGCGCAACCAGATATAATCTTGCCATCCACAGGGATTCTCTCTCCAGGCTTGACAATCACCACCTCCTTAGGCTTCACGTCCTCAATCGGGACCTGGACTTCTTCATCTCCCTGCCTGACCCAGGCCATCTTCGGAGAAAGCTGGATCAGGGAGGCAATGGCCTTCCGAGCCTTTCCAACGGTGATCCCTTCTAAGGATTCACCCAGGAGCATGATGAAGAGGACGGCGGCTGCTTCCCGATAGGCACCCACGGCAGTGGCTGAAATGGCGGCAATGGAGACGAGGGTATCCACATTGAGATCAGGTATGAGGAGTGTCTGGATGGCACTCTTCACAATGGGATAACCTCCAACTATTAAGGAAGCGATGGCAAAGGCAGTCGGAAGGTAAGAGGGACCCAAACCCAACCAACCCAGAATCCAGGAGAAAGCCAGGGTGATCCCAGAGAGGCCTAAGAAGATGAAGGTCCTTCTCTCCTTCCAAAAGGTCCGGGTCCTTTCGGCAAAGGTCTCCCTCACCGCATAACCGGGTTTGGTGATGGCCTTCTTGATCCGATCTTCTTGTACCCGGTGAGGGTCATAGTAAATGGTGGCCGAGGAGAGGACGTAGCTCACCTCTGCGGAGAGAACTCCTGGAAGGTGTTCCACCGAGCGTTCGATATTCAGGGCGCAATCGCCACAGTGGATGTTATCGATATTGACGATAATCTTCGACTTACCTTCAAACTTCTTTTCTTCCATCTTTCACCAAGAAAGCGCATAGCGCGGAAAGCACGACGCATAGAGTAAAAGAATTTTTTATCTGCTATCTGCCATCTGCTTTCTATCATTTATCAGTCTCCCCAACTCCACACGCCTGTGTTATGGAGACTATAGTATTGGTCATTTAACACCTTCTCATGAAGGGCCTCTTCATTGGCTAAGTGTTTATACATATCCTTTCCCCGGGCGTCCTTTGTTAACTCAGCCATCGATCGATAGTAAGCCTGTGCCTTCTTCTCTTCTCTGATCGCAATTCTCAAAGCGTCCATATCTGTCAGCTGCTCCTGGCCCTTTGGCTTCTCCACCTTAATGGGGATCGACCTCTTCTTAAAGGATGTTCCTGAATAGAGAATCCACTCTCCCTTCTCTTCAAGCGATTTGAGAAGGTCTTTTAATTTCTGGAAATGGTTCATCTCGAATTCAGACAACTGTTGAAACATATCCCTCCCTTTGAGGTTTTTTGTCCTCTTCGCAGCCTTCGAATAGGCCTGATAGGCCTCTTTCTCCGCCTCCATTGCTACTCGGATCGCCTTGAGATCTTCCCGCTCTGTCCATGAAATCTCTTTCCCACAACTTTTGCAGGGAAGTTTCCGCTCCCTTTTGATCACATCTTCGACCCTTTCAAACCCTTCAAGGGTCATGTCCGCCTCAGCACCGCAATGCTGACAGACAATACTCTCTTTCGAACTCGTCGCCATCTTCTCCTCCCCTCCGCTATTATTTAGATAAAGCGTTGATCATCTCCCTGCAAAAGGCGGGCAGATCATCGGGCTTTCTTGATGTGATCAGATTCCCGTCTCTGACGACCTCTTCATCAACATAGTTTGCACCGGCATTGATTAAGTCATCCTTGATTGCAGAGACACCTGTCACTTTCTTTCCTTTCAAAATTCCTGCTGAAACAAGCATCCAGCCGGCATGACAGATCGCTGCGATCACTTTTCCCTTCTGATGGGCCTCTCTGACAATCCTTACCATCTCTGGGTAACGTCTCATCACATCTGGCGCATAGCCTCCAGGAATGACGACTCCATCATAATGGGACATATCGATCTCTTTCGCCTCCTTATTCACATCAATCGGATACCCATACTTGCTGGTGAAGGTTCGGCTGCTTCCAGACCCTACCACCGTGACCTCTGCCCCTTCCTCCTTCAACCGATAGTAAGGGACCCATAGTTCCAATTCCTGATAGAGATTCTCTGCAAGGAGAACCACTTTTTTCCCTTTGAGTCGCATTTGTTTTCCTCCTTTCTCTTATTCTTTAATGGGCCTTTCTTTTTTACTCATTTGAACACTTCCATTGCGTCATCCGTCTCGCCTCCCCTTCCGATTTCGGAATTCCCCTCACCCTCCCTTCTCCCCTATGGGGAGAGGGGAGGGTGAGGGGCTGCATTCCGCATTTCCAAAACCAATCTCCTTCCCGCCTCAAAGGCCTGCTGGATTGCCTCTGGATGCTTCAGAATATCACCTTTAGCATCGATCTCTCGGAAGACTAATTCACCAACATATTCCACATTGAGGACATCGAAAAAATATTTGGCGGTGAGAATCGCGCCCTCAAAGACCCTCTGCCCTTTTGTCCCTCCCACAGAAATGAGAAACCCCTTTCTCTTTTTACCTTCTTTTCCTAAGGATGGATTTTTGAGAAGATATTTTCTCGACCAGAGGGCCTGACACCGATCAACAACGGCTTTCGCCCAAGCCGTGATGCCATAAAAGAAGATCGGGGAGGCGAGAATAATGATATCTGCCTCTAACAATTTTGGATAGATCTTCTGCATATCGTCTAGAATGACACATTCACCGGTTCGGTCACAACCGTGGCATTCTTTACAGGGGGTAATGGTAAAATCGGTGAGATGGAGACGCTCCACCTCTGCTCCTTCCTTCTCCGCCCCTTTTAGGGCTTCCTCTAAGAGGATATCTGTATTCCCCCCCCTTCTCGGACTTCCAAAAATTCCCAGTACCTTCAATGCCTCCTCCGATACCCCTTACTTATTTGTCATTCCTGCGAAAGCAGGAATCCATGTTTTCATACGATTCTCTGTTTTCGCAAGGACAAAACTGGATTCCCGTTTCCACGGGAATGACAGAACGGGAACCTTTTATTCTTGAATGCATCAAAAAGTCCAAGGGATTGCACGAAGATCCCTTAACCCATCCAATTGAGGTTTCTCAATTCCTTTATGTTGGATCAATACCTTAAAAACCTCACCCATCCCCGCTTCTGGTTCAATCAGATGCTTTAATAAAAGTCTCAATCTTAATCCATCTATTTCGGAGAGTTCTCTCTCCAGAGACTCCATCTCCTGAAGGATACCCAACCCGATGAGGAAACGATATTGTGAGATAAGACCGGTGAAATGAAGGTCCATCTCCTCTCCCTTTTTGATCAGGCTGGTGAAGTTGACATGGGAGGTGATGTCCTGTTCTCCCAATCGTTCATAAGGATTTAATGATGTCCGATGTTGATAATAACAAAGGAGGGTTCCGTCGCGACGATAGGGGGCATATAGTTCTTCGGCGAGGTAACCATAATCGATCGTTAAGACAAGTCCCTTCTTCAAACATCTTTCCACCTCTTCCATCCAGTCTAAGGCCTGTAAATTCACTTCTGCCTTCTGACCTTCTTGAAGAGTGATCTCTATCGATCTGAAATAGTCAAAAATCCTTGGGTCAGAAGGTTCACTCCATTCCTCCCCCAATTGATCGTTTTCCTGGTTGACGTAAATCTCCTTTAAACTCCCTTGGTCAAAGACCACTCGGTGGACGGGAAAGGCATCGACAAGTTCATTGGAGAGGAAACAACCTTCAATTTTGAACTCACCGTTTTTAAACTCTTCCGGATTCAACCAGAAGACCTTTCCTTCTCTTTCGTATTCAGAAAGTCTTACCTTCTGCTCCTTTAAAAAATGGGGAGCGGTCTCGATGAGGTAATAACGGAGACGTTGGTAGAAAGTCGGATAATTCTTCCACGCCCAATCTAAGATATCCTTACAGAGAAACCCTCGGCCTCCTCCCATCTCGACCACATCAAAGGTCTCTTCTCCCAATATCTCTGCCGTCTGGAAGAGTTGTTTGGCAATCAGATGTCCGAAAAGGGGATGGACACAAGGGCTGGTATAATAATCCCCATCCCTCCCGATCCTTGTTTTCTCTGATCGGTAATACCCATATTCTGGATGGTAGAGGCACCATTCCATAAATTGAACAAAGGGGATAGGACCTCTCTCTTCAATTTGAGAGAAAACAAATTCCATCAACTCTCCTCGACTTCTTTTCTCTTCTTCCATATACATTCAATTAAATCCCAATAACTAAATTCAAAATAATAATCAAACAATAATAATTACAAAACAGAATGTTAATCAACAAATTTGAATGATGATTGGAATTAAATTGGCTTTGGGTGCGAGGTGATGGTATATTTGTTGACCATATGGTGGGGAAAATAAGATTCTTTTGCTTTTCTCAACCCTTCTTCACCCAGATCCTGCTCCCGATTGACATAGGTATACCCTGACCATTGGTTTTCTAAGAACGCTTGATTGATCAAAGAATAGAGTCCCTCATAAGCTGGATTTGCCTTTTCAATGTGGATGACGACTGTTTCCGGATTGAGCGGATCTCCCAAGGTAAAGGCCTCCACTTTTCCATTGATCAGGATGGCTCCTCCCTTCAATCCTAACTCTTCAAAGTGGGTAAACGCCTCTTTGATGGCGATGGATTCATTGAGCAAACCTGGGATCGCCTCACAATGACGAAGATCGCACCACTCGGTCTCTAATCGGAGACATTCCGAAATCCATTCGGAGGTGAGCGGAATGTATTGATAGGAATACTTCTCTTTAAACTGTTTAATATGGTTTCTCTTTCGGTGATACTTCCTCCCCTCCAATTTAATTAAATCTTCTGTTAAATAGATATAATCGCTTTGAGCTCGATCCAACTCAGCTACAAAACCTTCTGCCTTCCAATCCATTTTGGCAACCAGGGCTTCGGGAACTCGAGCAATTTTAGAAAGAGCTCCTTTTCCCTCGAGATATTGAAGCAAAATTCGATAACATTCTACCATATCTCCCTCTCCAATAGGAGGGAAGAAAAAAGAGTTTTCTCCTCGATCAGATAAAAGACAAAGCAAATTCTTAAGACGGCTGATCTTTAATTGATAGGCATGTCGCCAGATGAAAAGGTTGGTGAAGGTGAATTCTGAAATGACAGGAGGGAAGAGGTTGAAAACCGTGTCAAAGAGTGGTTTTTCTTCGAGGGATAAATCTTTAAATTGAGCAAATTCGGGGAAGACCTTCCATAATTCCTCCATAATAAGATGGCTCCTTTTTTCATTCTTACCTACTTTGTCTATCGGGTCAAATGGTCGACCATGGTGCAGACTTCTTCGATTTTGAAGGGTTTATAAATAAAACCATAGACTCCCAAGTTGATCGCTTCCTTGAGGAAGGCATCCCCTCTCTTTGAGACGATAAGAAGGATTCGCGGTCGGTGGGCTTTTTTGATGTCGAGGAGAAGGTTTCTCTCCCTGACTCCTGGCGTTTCGATGTTTAAAATGAAAATATCAAAATTTCCTTCCGAAAGATAAGGGTTAACCTGTAAACCATTATCCAATGTTACCACATAATGGCCTTCCTTCTCAAGGCATTCTCTAAGATAACCACGGTTAGCGAGATCATGATCGACGATACAAATCCTACCCTTCACCATTTCTCCCCTTCCAAGATAAATTCAAGTATCAATCCTCTGGAAAGGGATCTCATCGCTTCTGCTCGAGTCGATTCTCCAAGATCACCTGGTCAACGATCTCGCCACAAAAGATGCATCGCCATCCGAAAAATTCTTCACAAATACCATAGAATTTTTCAAAGACCATGGACCCACCACAACGATGACACTTCATAGTTAACCTCCCAAAATTAACTTATATGAAATTGTTAGCAATTTTCATACCAAAATTAAGATTTTTTCAGGGTGCTTACGGGCAAATTGCACCCCAAACCCCACCTACAAGGTGAAGTCAAGGGCCACAATAAATTAATGACATTACATTTCCGGGAAGCCCCTGCCCGTTCGGCATGGAGCTTTATAAATTAGGAAGTTTCAAGAATTAGAGAAGGGATCAGAGATGTTGGTTGGGTAGGATGATGTCCATTTTTAGATCATAATTTTATAAAATTTATTTTTATAATTCAAAAAACTCTTTAATTTAAAGAGGTTATACATCTGTCTATTTTTGGACATTTATGTATCGATTTCATGCCCTGATCAATCCATAACGTTTCATTTTACCATAGAGTGTGGAGCGGTTAATCTTCAGCCTTTTGGCTGTCTGATTTTTATTCCAGTTGGTTTCCTCAAGGGCCTTCATGATAAGATGCTTTTCATGATCTTGGAGGGAAATCGGTTGTTTTGCTGGCAATGGCTGTTGCAGAAGATATTGGGGAAGGTCTTTGGGTAATATCTTTTCCTGTTTTGCGATGATGATCGCATGTTCAATCACATTCTCTAATTCACGGACATTTCCAGGCCAAGAATGAGCGAGAAGGATCTCCATGACCTCCGGGGAGATACTTGTCACTTCCTTCCCCTTCTCTTGACAAAATTTCTGCAGGAAATGGGATGCCAGGAGCGGAATGTCATCCTTTCTCTCACGTAGGGGCAGGACGAAGATGGGGATGACATTGAGGCGATAATAAAGGTCTTCTCGGAAGGTACCCTTCCTGATCTCCTCCATCAAATTTTTGTTCGTGGCAGCAATCACCCTTACATCGACTTCTAAAGTCTCCTCTCCGCCCACCCTCTCAAATCGATAATCTTGCAGGACCCGGAGAAGGAGGATCTGGGTGGGAGGTGAAACCTCACCGATCTCGTCCAGGAAGATCGTCCCTCCGTGGGCCAGTTCAAATCGGCCGATCTTTCGCCGAATGGCACCGGTGAAAGACCCCTTTTCGTGACCGAAGAGTTCACTCTCTAAAAGGTTCTGGGAATAGGCAGAGCAGTTGGCGACCACAAAAGGTTTGTTTTTCCTATGGCTATTAAAATGGACGGCTCTCGCAATCAACTCCTTTCCCGTACCGCTCTCACCCTGGATGAGCACCGTTGAATCGGTGTTTGAAATGTCTGAGATCAACTCGTAGATGGCTTGCATCTGGGTGCTCTTCCCGAGGATATTTCCAAAACTGTAACGTTTCTCCAATGCCTGAGTGAGGAGGATATTCTTATCCTTTTCCCTCTTCAGTTCGTCATGGAGATCTTTAATGCGTAGCATCACCCTGACCTTCGCCAGCAACTCCTCATTGATAAAGGGTTTAGTAAGGTAATCGTCCGCTCCGAGATTGAGGGCGTCGATCTTATCCTGGAGGCTCGATCGGACCGTAAGGATAATGACGGGGATGAATTTCATCTTTTCATCTTCTTTAATCTTACGGCAGATATCTCTTCCATCTTCATCACCCAGCATCACATCGAGAAGGATTAAATCGGCGGGTGTTTCGACCTCCGAAGCTCCCTGCCTTTCCACCTCCAAAAACCTCATGGCCTCAACTCCGGAGAAGGCAGGAAAAACTTTATACCCCTCCAATTCAAGAAGGGTGGTGATCATCTCAACCGTGTCCTTCTCATCATCGACGACCAATATTCTCTTCGCCTCTTTATGCTCCATAACCCTTCACGTCAAAATTTTTTAAAATATAATGATTTTTCTTAGGAAAAGCAAATCTTAAGCCCCCTCCCTTCTCCCCTCTGGGGAGAGGAAGGAGGTGAGAGGAATTTTTTTGGAATTGGAAATGCTTGTACATTGATGTTTTTACAACAACGGGGTAAATTGGTTCCATGGAGAATTACGAAATTTTTCCAAGATTGAGAAGAGGAAAGGTACTCACTCCAGCTTATTTTGGCTGTCTCAAAGGAATTCCTACCCTCAATATCACCAATGGGTGCATCTTTAGATGCACCTACTGTTATGCCCGTGGATACAGTCAAGCCCCCAAGGAAGGAGAGGTCTATCTCTATGTCAATCTGCCAAATCTTTTAGAGGAGGAGTTATCGAGAAAAAAAGTCGTTACTCAATGGGTGATCCTTAATACTTCATCAGACTGTTTTCAATCCCATCCCGATATTCTCCGGGTCACCTTCGAAGTGATCCGGATTCTGTTAGATTATGGCATCGGAATATCCTTTCTGACTAAAGGAGTTATCCCTCAGCAATGCCTTGAACTCTTCAGGCGTGCTCCAGAAAAGATCCTCGGTCAGATCGGGCTGGTCTCACTCTCAAACAGGTACTGGAAAGGATATGAACCCAACACCCCTTCTCCGGAGAAGAGGATGGAAAACATC
>Ga0315274_10007170_pt1 | contig 16166 bp, 9 predicted proteins | sample YL17G02_20_MG_FD_203700 | JGI IMG/M metagenome (GOLD analysis project Ga0315274, IMG submission 203700) | Sediment microbial communities from Yellowstone Lake, YNP, Wyoming, USA - YL17G02_20 | ecosystem: Environmental > Aquatic > Freshwater > Lake > Sediment | place: USA: Wyoming | collected...
AGAGCTTGGTGATCGGTGGTGACTTCCTCGATCGCAAAAGGGTTGTCTGCACTTGGCGACAGCCACCAGCTACAGCAGATAAAAATCAGAGCGCTGCAGAAGCCATGCAGGCTTCTTTTGATTTTTATGCGCTTGTCTGTGGACGCCGGCATTTGTTTGTATTTCGCGTGGAAAGTTCATGGACCTATACGGGTTTATCGGTATTCACATGAGGCTTCTTGACCAAATCGGGCTGCTTCATCTTGCGAGGATGCTAGGGGGCTGATTTGTAACGGATTTATGGGGGTAGGGTGACAATTGGCTAGGCTCGAAACGAGACAGCCATGAGTTGGCTCATCGTTGGTGTTACTGAAGCTCACCTAAATGGTCGTAAGGCTTCAGAGGGGTAGGGGCTGGAGATGGACGTTCACGTTCGCCTTGATCTAAAACCTGACACGCCCAAAGTAGCCCGGACCTCAAGCACCTCACGGAGTCGTGTGAATCACCTCGGTCTGCACGCCTATTTGACCTGTGCCGCTGCTGATCCCGGTGATCGTAGCCACGTAGTCGTCTTGGACCATCGGCGTGTAGCTGATGCTGTTGCCAGTCGGGGTCGCATCAACAGTCGTCGACCCATTGAGAGTATGCTGGATGCTCCACGAGATGGTGGACGCGGTATCAAATGAGGAGGAGTTCAGGAGGTAAGCTCGCAGATTGAAAGCGTTGCCGATCCGCGTTGAAGAAGGCGACTGCAGGGATCCGTCATCGATAAATACTGCGGTCTTGGGCGAAACACTGCCAGAAGCATTGTCGGAATTCAGGCAGGTGCCTATGCTAGTGGTGCCAACTATTTTGTTGCCGAATACTCTGGCGGTGCCGTTGCAGCTTATATTGCCAGGGAAGGTGTTAAAAAGCCAAACTTGACCACTATACATGGATGTGTAGCTGTTGCTTGCTCCAATGGAATTGTTCCACAAAAAGGCTGGTCCGGACCCAGATAAATGGTTGCTTGCCGCCAGTGTGTTACCAATAAGATAACTAGAAGACTGATAATTTTGGACGCTGACGTTGCCGTCTATCGTCGAATTCTTAAGATAAACGCCTTGATAACTTGTATAACTTGATCCTAGATTCACTGTCGTTGAGCTAGCCGACTGGGTCAGATTGCTGCCGTAACCAACAAAGGTTAGCGTACTGCTTTGCATAGCGTTGAATGTCGTATAGGACACGTTGGACCCGAAATAGTAGGTGCCGTCCAAGAGGAACGGCTGGACTGTGTTAGCATAGTCGTGACTATTGGTGATTTTGATTGCGGCCCAGTTACCACCACTGTAGCCGGTGGTGACATCAAAGATAATCGGACTACCGGAGGTGCCAAGAGCAGAAAGGGTTTTATTGAAATTGAGTGTCCAATGCCCGTCGGCCTGCAGGCTGGCCCCAGGGTCGATTATGACGGCATCATAGAAGTCGGTGTCGCAGGTTACATGATGCACACCGGTCGTAATCTCAAAAGGAAGAGTGTACTGACCGCAAATATCCCCGGTGATCGTGGTGAAAACCTTGGGCGTGCAGAGATTGTCGGCCCACTTTTGCGTGAACGTGCAATAGTTAAGAATTTCGCAGCCGCGAGTGGTAGATACTTTGCCGGATGGGCAGGCGGTCAGACAGCTCGACCCATTCCAATTGCCAGGGTATGCGGTGCCGGAGTAGTAGGAGGACTGGCATTGCGTTAAGGTGCTACAGGCAGTCAGATTGCTAGACGAACAATAGCCGATGCACTGTCCCGCGCTCCACGTGTATCCGTAGCGATTGCACAATGCCTGAGTATTGCAGGCAGTCAGATTGCTAGACCCACAAGCGCCGAGGCAGGTATTGGAGCTCCACACCATGGAGCTACCCTCGCAGGCCAACTGCGTCGTACAAGCACCTAGGTTGCCCGCAGTGCATTGCTGCACGCATGACGTTCCTGACATGAAATAACCGCCGTTGCAGTATGAATTACGGTTCTCCCCGACGGAACAGGTCGGATCTCCGTAGCTCTTAGTGTAGCTATAGACACCGTTAGCAATAGCTGTGGTATCGCTCCAAGTATCGGTGGAGCAGGTTCTCAGCAGGGTGCCGCCGAAGCTGTCGTACTGCTTGGTGGTCGTCGTCGAGGTCTGAAAGCCATTTTTCATCGCCTGAGAGTAAGTCGGTGGCTCCGTGTAGTAGGCCACGTTGCCGCTACCACCAGTGGCTCCGGTCGCTCCGGTCGCTCCGGTTGCTCCAGTGGCTCCGGTCGATCCGGCTGGTCCCGTGATGTCGACGACCTTCCAACTAGTGGAGTCGCAGGTCTGAAATTGTTTGATATTGGCGATGTAGTACAGCTGGCCACTGCGCGTACCATCGCAGGTTGGCAGAGTGCTCACAGATTCTACCAAATAAGCGCCTGCGTAAGCCGCCACTGTTCCGCCTGGACTCTTTGTTGGTGCAATAGTCGTCGCGGTCGACGTGGTTTTTGGCGTCCCGACTATTCTTACCACTTGAAACAAGCCAAAGTGTTTAATCGTTGCGTAGACGACGTTGCCTGTGATCACGACTTGCGTAGGATCCAACACCTCAAGAATGCGGCCGCTGTCACCAACGTAGATGCTCAACACGACGAACGAAGCGGTGTCGGTGAGCGCCAGCGCCGCGCCACTGCCTATGGGTAGTGACAGCGTCAGCGAACCGACGAGTTTTAAGCTGTCTGAGCCGACGATGACGGCTGGGCCGCCAGTCGCCACGGAGGTCACCCCGAGGGAGCCGGCGACATCCGGGACAGCGATCGAGGCGCCTTCTGAGATCGCCAAACTGCCCGTTCCCGACAGCGCACCGGGTAGGATATCCAAGGACACCTTTTTAAAATCCGCCGAGCCCTTGGTGCTGCCAGAGGTGCTGACCACTGTTCTCTTTGTCGGATCGATGCCAATCGTCATATCGCCGTTTGGCTGCTCGGCAGCTAAGGTCGGCGCGGGAGCGTTGCCGCTGTTCTTATCTGGTGTCGCCACAATGACGGCAGCTTTGCCGCTACTGAGTGTGCCCGACCCTTTCATACATGCTGTTAGAAGGAGAAGGATGAGGCAGAGGGAGCGTTTGTGCAGTAGAGGATTCATAAAAATGGCTTCCTTTAAGACGGAGTAGGACTGCTCCTGCCAAAAATTAGCTCGGTGCGCCAGCGGAGAACTTAAGTATGGAATTCTAAGCAACTGTAAACACAATCTAAAAAGTGAATTAGGAGGCTGCTGGTGCGATCTTGTAACTCGCGGTTCACAGCGGACGCAGTCGAGCTGGTCGCAGCCGCGACCAGCAATGCAGCCATTGGTTGGCAAGATCAGGACCCGAGCGAGGAAAAGGACCTCTAACTCTCGGTCTGGTGATCATGAAGCCAGGTTTATTGCTTCAATTTCCTTCAGAGGTTTGGCTAGCAAAAGGTGTTGCAGAGTATTCGCCGACTTCCTTCCAGGCGTTGCCCGCAATCTGCAGACAAGCTGACTTATAGGATGACTTCGCGGCGTCTAGAGCATTGGTGTCGGGTGCCGTGGCCGGCGCTGAGTAGACGACGGCCAGTTCTTTGGTCGTCGCGGTAGCGCTGACACAGGTGCCCATGGCGGCTGTATCGCTGCACACATCAATGCCAAAGATCCCGCTAGCATCGGCGCATTTACTGCTATACCCGTTGAGTAGCTGGTTATCACCAAACGCTAGACCGACGAAGGACTGGCATTGTTTGTAACCACTGGACTCCGTGTATCTACAGGATGCAATAGGTCGTCCAGCAACAGAAGGTGTAACCGTTGTACCATCGCTACTGACTTCAACAGTACCGGCGACCGGCATTGCACCACAATAAAATAATTGGAAGACTCCGAACCATTTGCTTTTGAAGTTAAAGCGGTCGCCTAGTGTCGGGTCAACCGCCATTGCGCCGCGACGCCATAGACGCAATACATCATCGTTACCCTTTTGGATGACGCAGAGGTTGTCTTGGACCCTTTGGATGCGCGTTGCCAATGCCGTTAAGCCAGTGCTCTGTGGGACAAACAAAGACACGGTGAATACCGAAGCGGCTTCCGATACTGCAGATCCATTGGGTGCGGTAGCCGAGACGAGTAAAGCTGACGATGCCTTTGAACCACCTATATCTCCAACAACACTAAATCCCGCAGGATCATCAGCATTCGAGGCTTTAAGCAGCGTCCCCTCGGGGAGCGCTCCAATCGGTACCTCTACCGTAGAGCTGGCGACTGTTAAAGTTCCCGGGGCGCGAAAAGTAGTCGTCTGGCTAGGGTCGAAACTTTTGCCAGCGCTTGACTGACTAGCAGCCTTCTTATTGATATGACCGCAAGCAACAATGATAGTGACACTTATAGCAGTGGCTGCGAGGAGACTAATAACGCTTTGTTCTGTCGAGAACTTCATGGGGCACCATCATGGTGAGAGTTATTAGCGTCCTGACACGTGGTAGCCGTGGACCTTAAGATATCGACTATTGATTAATCGGTAGAAGACCGCCAGCCAATGACCAGTATTGTAGTAATCTGTAACCAGACGGACCGGATGACTCGCTAAATTAGCCACAACCACGATTGGTGTTGAATAGGTGTCTGGCGCTCCGATAGTTACTTCGGTTGTTTTGATATCGTATTTGCTGCTAGCATTTAGCTCAGAATAGGTGATCACAAAGCGGCCGGAGTCCGGATTGAATTGCACGGTTGGATTATAGCAGGTGGATAGCGTGAACTTTGTCGGAGCCACAACGTCTAAACTGCTATCTGAGCGTTTGAAGTAGCAATCGCCTGAGTCGTCGCGGTAGACGATAAATGCTACGGTTGCACCCCCTAAGGTGCCTACGCTTAGGTCGAGCGTTTGATCACTGCTTGAAGCGTCAGCATCCGCAAAAACCGAGCTACCAATCGTCGCGCTGGTGTCACCATAGTTAGTCGAGTAGATAGAACGTAGCCGCATCAGATTTAGACTCGTGCCGGCGCGGTATGCTAAATAGAAGTAGCCAGTTCCATTCTCACTAATCCAACGCAAACTCAGTCGGTCTATGTCGGTTGAGCCTTGATTTCTTTCGAACTTGGAGTAACCGCCGCTAGCACTCACCCCGTACTTGACATCATCTAGGATAGTCGCTGCGTTGGTACCGGTTGGATTAATCTTCGCCACATTTAAATTATACTGCGGCGATCCTGAACTATTTAGTCGTACATAAGCAATACCGATATGTGTTCCAGTGCCATCCGTGTAGGGCTTCGTACTCACGATACTTAATGCATTGTCAGTGCCTGATCCCATATTTGTCAGCTGCACGGCGGAAGATACGGACGGCGCTGTTACAGAGTCAGCGACATGGTTGTAGAGGATTTCGTAGTAGCCTACTACTCCTATGCCCCCGATGATAGCCCAGGTCCCGTCACTTAGGGAGCTGACGGCAAAGTCTTGTGAATCTGCGGCATTCTGCTCAAGCACTGTGGCACTTTGATTAATGCCATTTGAGCCGCCAGTCGGCGCCGCTGTTCGATCAACTATTGCGCGCTGAAAATAAGCGCGATTAGTGGTATTAAAATCAATGTAGGTGACACCTATAACAGGAGCAAGTGGCTTGCTTTGGCTACTAATCGCCACTGCATAGCGATATACCTGAGAGTCGTATGTATTGCCAGAATCCGGATTATTTTTTGCTGTAATTGTGACATTTCCGGCTGACTGCACCGGTATGGTAGCGCTGAAGGTGTGACTACCTAGAGTTGTTGACCCTCCTTCAATCGTCGCTTGACCAGTGATGTCTAGATAGTATGACCCCTGATCAAAGGCACTCCATGGCCATTTTAGCATCAGGGCATTGTCGATATTCAATCCAGCACGGATATTTGATCCATTGCATACATAGGGCGCAGATGCCGTATCACAACTGGTTGCAAGCGATATGCTTGGAATATCTGAACTAATGCTCGTTGTATTGAGAGCCGCATCCTGAATATTGCCATCCCAGCTGTCGGCAAGAGTCAACTTGTGACCTAAGTCAAAATTCACATTGTTACTTGTGCTGCTGCCATTCGTCTTATCGAAAGTTCCTGGTGGAGACAGTGTCGAAGCCAATGTTGAATTATCTAGGATGGTGGTTGTGACAGAGAATGTTTTGGCAGCATTCTGGTTAACAGAAAAAATCCAAAGTGTATGTGATGCTGCAGAAGAAGGAGCTGTTCCAGTGAGAGTAACACTAGTTCCCGAAGCATTACCGTTGATAAACGATGGAGCTGATCCGAGAGCCAGACTTGCGACAGTCTGGTCGCAAGCGAACTTTTGCGTAACCGTCGATCGGCCATAGTACACGCTGCGTAGTGGTGAGGCTGAGCAGGTGGCCGATGCAGCTGATGTGCCCAAAGTAGGTGTTGTAGCTGGGGTGACTGCTGCTTTACTGCCAGTTATAGTGCTGTTGGTACTTGCGTATGGATCCTGAGCCGCCGGATTGCCAGTCATCACTGGACCGAAGACGCTTTTTGCGCAGCTCACACATACGAACATGAAAAGTACGAGCTGCTTGTGAAATTTATTGATGCCTGAGCGCTGCAAGAGAAACTCCTTAGATGATCACCTGCTTGGCTTATAAAGGTCAAAGTACATGCTGGCACTGGTATTGCTTCCACAAATGGTACCTTCGACGCTGGCCATTCCAATTCTGGGTAAGTTCGTCGCCGATCCAGGGGAGTAATTGGCAGTAAAAGTACATACCTTAGCGTTGCCGGAGCGCGCTGCAGTCACGGTTGTCAAGATTGGCGTGGCAGGGACAAGCGAGGGCTGGGCTTGAGAGCTATCAAAGGCAAATTCTGTATAGTTCGTCGCGCCGGACTGAGACGCTCCACCTTCCACCCATACAGCCATGAACTTATTGCTAGAGTCGTTCCAGAATAGCTGGGGGAAGCGACAATCGTTGGAGCTTCCAACAGAAAGATCGGTCGAACCTATGCGGATGAGTTTTGTTGGATTCGATGTTGAGTCGGCTTTATAAGCTCTAAATTGGCAACTACCAGTAGTATAGAGTACCCCTAGAATAACACTTGGAGTCGCGCCATTATCTTTACCGACAGCGATGCTGTAGGCCGGACTCCCGGCTTTCAAATTCGACATCCCGACGATAGATTGATCTGCTGTTTTGTCATTTTCAATGATCGAACTATCCGGTGACGAGTTGCCGTCAGCATCCATGCGAGCAAAGTTAACTTGCGCCGCTGTGGTATCGCGCCAGCCGACGTAAAAGAAGTGAGTTCCAGATTCATTCCCGATGGTGATACGCACCAAAGACGCGTCAAGACCAGCGCTGCCTGGGATGCCGACTGATTCAGGTAACGCTGCGCTAATGATAGAAGGGCTGTCTTTATATAGCGGCGAATCAAGGTATCCCGAGGTGGTTTCCGTATCGGGTACCGACCGAATCTTCGTAATGAAGACTCCCTTTTGGTCCGTGGTTACTCCTGCATTGGTAACTGAATAGATAGCTGAGTATGCTACACCATGGCGTGGCTTAGCATCGACATCGGTAAATGCCGGCGTCAAAGCTACATTGCTAAAGGCGCTCGAAGTGGCCGCATCAATGAGTGATACGGAATTGCTCAGAGACACTCGATTAATCACGTCCAGATTGGTGCCGCCAGCCTTTGCCAGATGCAAGACTCGATCAGACCCCACGCCTATGCCACCTAGAATCAGCAACTCATCTGAAGGGCCGCTGTCAGCAGCCATAGCGATTGACTCTGAGCTCGAAGACGTCGCTGGTATCAAATTCGAGTTGCTACCACTGGCGTTGAATGCAGCCGTTAACAAGCCATTACTACCCGCTGACCGGTCGATCGTAATTTTGTCGAGATAGTGATTTTGTGTTGAGCTTAAGTTATAGAAGGCAGGATAGGCTACTGCGTAAAACATCTTTGTGTTATTCGAGGTATTTAATAGCATGCATAAGGCTGGCTGGTATTTAGACCAGCTACTGTTTGATGAGTACAAAGATTGATTTATGATGGATTGATTTGCAATGATCGAATCTTCCAATCCTAGGTTCGCTACTGTTACCTTCGTCTTGTTCGATCCTGTGTAAATCTTAGCTCCATCAATATTTAAATAGGCCAGTGTTTTTATGTCATAGTCGCCCTGATCGAACTTTGTATAATCCCATAGTACATTGACCTGGCCGGTGGCGATTTTGCTTACGCTGCTGTAATTGCTCGTACCCGGGCTAATATATGGGCTCGTGGGGGTGGAACTTGTCGTGTAATTCAGGCCCGGGATATCGGATTGGGTAAGACCTACGAGTCCTTCTGAGGTCGTGCTGCCGGAGCCATTTGCCATCAATAGCGTCAGTGAGACGTCGGTAGATGTGCCATCGTATTGTGAGTCTAGAGTGGCACTCGGTGTAGACGCAGACACGACGTTATCACTCAGTGTGATAGCGGATGGCGGCGTATAGGACGGTACCGAATTGATGACTCTGGTAGTTGCAGGAATATCCTGAGCATTGTTGAGCAGAGCTGACCATGTGGTTAATGCAAGCGCATTGGTCGTTACACCGGTTACCGTTGCTGTACCCGAACCAACTCCACTTTTAGTTGTAAAGATGCTAGGCCAAGATGTATGCGGTGATGCGGGATCATCTATGGACGTGATGGTCTCTAAGCCGCTCAATGGGGTACCTGAGGGGCTACTGACGAATTGGTACCTCGCCGTGGCTCCACCATAGCCCTGGTCTGCATACCAGGTGGTGCGAGTACTGATGATGCAGCAACTGTCAGATGGGGTTGTTGTGGCAGCACTACCACCTGAGGCGGCGCTGGTCATGGTGACGTTCCCGAAGTCGTCGTACCAGAAGGCTTTGAAGCAGTAATTGGTGGCGGGAACGACGCTAGTTGTGGCTACCGACGTAGCATTTTTTTGTCCTACTGGGACGTCCGTGCCGTCACTTGCAGTTATGCCGTCACATGCAAGGGCATTTGTGCTACGAATTTTCATTGAGCTATAGTAGGACGATGTCGGAGCCACTAGCGCCAATCGAATGCTTCTTGAAAATGTCTTATCTATCGCAATACTGCCTCCGGACGGCCCTCCTCCAGAGTATGCAGGGTTGGTGTAGGCGCTAGCTACGTTGCCAAATGCATCGTACCAGAATGCTTTGTAGCAGTACGCCTTAGTGGTGACCAAGCTACTGTCTGTGATCGTCGTTACACCGTTGGGAATGGTAACGGAAGTTCCCGCGCTGTTATTGTCGGCTGCTGACGCGCAGGCCACAGTATCAACATAGCGTCTCAGACTTGCGCTGGAAAACGACTGTGGCGCGGTATAGGTTAATTGAACTGCCAAAGCACTCAGCCCACTGATCGAAATAGCACCGCCGGAAGGCCCGCCCGCATAAACTGTGGTCGCTGTACTTGAGTTACCAAATGCATCAAACCACGCCATCTTATAGCAGTAGTTTTTATTGAGCGATAAATCTGAATTTGCATAGGTATACGAGCCAGTGGGGTTTGCGCCGACTACCACGGGTGTCGGAGTCGTGCTAGTGCAGGTAAGGTCTTCATAGCGAGTCAGTTCGGTGGTACTAATCGGATTGACAGGACTAGCGACTGGAGTTTGCTTCAATTTAATGGTCAGATATTCTAGCGCTGTAATTTCTATAGTGCCTACTCCTGGCCCAGTGCCTGCATAGCCAGCCGTCGTTGTTTTTCCGTTCCCAAAAGCATCTGCCCATGTCACTTGGTAGCAGTACGGTGTAGCCAATGTTAAATTCGCGTCGCTAAAGCTCGTTGCTGTTTTATCCATCGCTACGCTCGTGCCTGTGCCGGTGGCGATTGCAGCGCAGGTTGTTTCAAATCGACTTATATTAAAAGTCCGATAATTCCCATCAGTCGGCAGCGTGTGTGCCAAATGAATTGTTTTTGCGTCATACCCCGATATCGTCAACGCACCATCAATCGGTCCGACGCCTGGGTAGCTACTTGCCCGAGTCACCACGTTACCGACATCATCTTCCCAGAAGGCCTTGATGCAATATGGCGTCGCATATGATAGGCCCGAAGCTAGGATCAACGAATCACCTATCTTCGCATTAATCTCGACACCAGTAGCATCGTCGACTGCGCGATTGGAGCAATTTAGCTCTGAGTATCGAAACAAGCGAACGGTCTTAAATTGGGTGCCTGAAGGCGCCGCTAGTGCTATCGAAAGCGTTCTATTAGAATACGGATTGACTGATAGCCTGCCGCTGGTTGCACGCGGCGTATACAAAATCGATGCCGAAAGAGGTGTCTCAACCACACCGGCGGCAATCTTACGCCAAACGTACATCTTATAAGTACCGGTTGTCGTTGCGTCTAGCCTGCCATCTAAAGTATCGCGAACCGTACTACAACCAACAAATCCTTTGTCGTTTACATCCGGTTTGGTTTTCGAGCTAGTGAATAGGACCTGCTCATTGCTAGCGCAGTAGCTCATGGTCCCAGTGACCCGAGTCAGGTCCGTATATTTATTGGTCGTGCCCTTCAGCGTCAAGACCAGCGACAGCACTCCATTAGCATCTACAACACCACCACCTGGACGTGAGTTTGCGCCGTTTGGGTCCGTATTGGCTAAATACTCTTCGAGATCGGAGTAGCCGTCGCCGTCCGAGTCGGTCAGAGATCGATTCCCCTGCGTCGGATCTATCCCGTGCCTTATCTTCCAGCAAATCGGTATCCCGTCACCGACTAAATCTTCTTGGCAGTCGGAGATCCCGTTGCCGCCGCGATGGCCGCCATAAATGCTATTGTCGCTATCAGCAACCTTTGGATCGAAGCCTAATTTAAGTTCCCAAAAATTGGTCAGGCCGTCCCCGTCGGGGTCTTCCGACGCAAGGTTGGGGTCCGCTGGATCTAAACCTGCTTTGATCGCTTGGATATCTGTGATGCCGTCACGATTGCGATCATAGTCGGCCGGATATGCACGACCCGCCAAGGTCGTGTGAAAATAATTTGAGCGGCTGCACGAGAAGAGCGTACTCGAGAAGATGCAAAAAAATGTTAAAGCCCTGAGAATCACTAAATTGACCCGCCTTTTCATCTAGTGATGCAGTCGGCAGATTTCTCATCGAGATTGAGGGTTTCCCTTTTTGCATTTTATGCTCAGGGTATTAAAAATCTATTTGAAATCAGAGTGTTAGTAGCTGATCTCAATGCCTAATTTTAGGGCATCATAGCTATGTTTGACCGTCAGTGTAGCTTGTTGTCCGTCTACGCCTTTGTTGCCGTCGGTATCAAGCGGGTCTCGTCGCGAGGCGTTGAACGTATTGCGAGTCAGACCGCCGATCAGGGTGAACGCCACTGCATCGATCTTCCCATAGTAGCCGAGGCCGTAGGTGAACTCCTTGCCGAAGTTAGTCTTCGCCTCTAAGGACGTGAGATAGTCAATCCGTCCGTGCGCCATAAAGCCATGGCCGCCATAATCCCAGACATTAAAGCGCGTCCTCAGTCCCAACAGGATTCCGGTGTTGCCTGAGATGAATGCGGGGGGAGCTAGAGGGTCGGTGGGGTTACCGGATTGGCTGATTTGAAAGTAGCCAAGCGCTGGTTGCACCCATTGAATAGACGGAACATACAGGCTAGTGACGATGGTCAACTCGTCGCGCTTGGACCAATATGCAACATCTTTCGGTACCATCGAACGGTAGTTTATTTCGAACCCGTAAAAGCTTTGGTAGGAAAACGCCAGACGACTGTCGCTCCCCGTGAGCTTGATCTTGTTGCGTCTCGCCTCGGTTCCGCTTAATTCACTTGCCGATACATCTGAGTACGTCGCTTGGACTGTGGATACTGATAGGAGTAGTTTAGGCACAATGGCCACCCCGGGGCCTCCTGCCCCTCCGCCGGTCGACCCAGCATCATCCGCATTAGCGGTCTTTGCATGAATCATCATGAGCGCGGCCAAAGATAAGGCGACGCAATTCAGCATTCGGCTGGTCAAAGTGTACTTTCCTTTCGAGGCCAATCAAACCAGGTCAGAGCCAAAATGAGACCATGCCATAAGTCGACCGCTGTATGCTCTTAAGCACGAGCATCCCCTCACCACTTGGTGCTGGTTGCTGACCGCTGTAACGGTTCATCGAGTAGCCTAAGGTCAGATCTGTATGCACAGGACCGTAAACAAAGGTTGTTCCAAGAATTGCCTCTGCCTCGTAGCCAGTGCTTTTGCCGCTAGGATTTAGCAAATGTGCTTTCACACCGGTGAAAAGTCCAAGGCTATGTCCTATGATCCAAAAGTTGTGGATGTAATCTACGCCAACTAGCAAGGCGATGACATCTACCGCGGTAACGTCTGGGAGATCAGGGGAGCTGATGATCAGTTCGTTCCAGCTCCGGTAAACCCCTATGACAGGAGTGACTGGCCATGTAGTGCTGGGCATTGCACCGAAAAGGATCGAGTAGGTTCTCTGCAACTTCCACCAAGCCTGGTCGGTAAGGTCTTCGCGATATTCGGTACGGAAATAGCTGTAACTAGGTCCATCCTGCCCTTGCGTCAGGACGGTGTAGGCTTCGACCGCGGCACGCTTACCGACCATGCTGACTTTTTTCACAGACTGCCGCAACTTTGACGCGTCGTTCGCTTGGTTATTTGAGTATGTACTCTTCGCGCTCCCATATGAGAGCCGGACTGGCAACTCCGGGTCGACTATACTGTTGTCCACGGACGGCTGGTCACCCGGTTTCAGCTCATCGACCTGATGCAGGCGGCAGGACACCATGGCTGATCCTGCAACTAGCATGCAGAGTGAGAGGCAAATACGCCCAGCCGCTGGAGCGGCAAGAGCCTGAGGATTTTTTTTAAACATGCCTGGATCTTATCATGGGATGGGCGGGAAGGGAAAATTAACCCCTAGATGCCGTAGGGCTCCAGAATTACGAACTTAAATGACACCCTTTTGCTTGCGCGAAGCCGCCGCTATGGGGCCTCGGTCAGCGTGGTTGGCGGCACTACCAACACGGTCTTTGGCGAGCTGCTCAAGGGACGTGACTCTGGTAACCGCCCATTAGAGGCGCAGCAAAGCCCAATATGCGCCCATAGTGCCGCCTTCATAAGGTAGCTGGCCTTGCCAATAGGCCCACATCAGACGTAGGGATACGAGTACCAACCCAACGTATACGATAGGTATAAATCGCCGCCAAAACACCCCCCTCAGGCCGGCCAACGCCACAACCGTCGGCACATAAAATAAAGGCGCTACCTCCACAAACCCCCGATGACCAAAGCTGCCCCCCAACCACCAAGTGTGCCAGAAGCCGTAAATCGTGGCTAAGGCCCCTACCACCAACAGCGTGGGCATAAGAGAAACCCTGGCAGCCTTAACAACTGCAGCGTTGAGGATCACGAGTAGGAGTGCAGGGTAATAAGTGAATAAACCCTTTTTATAAGAAAACAGGACAGACCACTGCTGTGGTTGATCCCATAAAAATCCCTCGTCGACATAGGAAGATAGGACGAGGGTTCCCGTTGCGTGGCTGTTATAGAGCAATTGAATGGCCTCGCCAAGGATGGTCCCCAGTCCAAGACAAAGCAAAGGCCCAATGAGCTTGCCGAGGCGACCTGCACTGTAGGCCCATAAAATTCCGAGCAGTCCACTGCCAGCAATCAGAAATACGTTGGTGTTGCGAGTCAACATCATCATCACACCTGTGATCATCAGTAGAGCACCGACCGACGCCTTTTGTCTGCTGGAGGCCGCAGTCTGCGCCGCATAATTGATACCCCAGATCAGCACCGACGCCCAGAATGCTGAATATGCGTGAGAAAACCCTGCATCAAAGGTGCTGTAATGAAACCATCCGGTGCCTAGAGCTACGACCAAGAGGGCAAAATTCGGGGCAAAGCCGTGGTAGCCGCGGCGCGCGGTGGTATCTAGCAGCAACCAGCCACTAAATAATAAGAGTGCTCCTGCAAACCAATGAACAAACTGTTCTTCAACCTCGCTAAAGTGCTTGGGCGTCTGGGGATCGACGAAGGGCCAAATGAATGGATAGCGCAGCAAGCCAGTGCCCATCGACCATTTATTCACACACTGACCGGTTTGCTTCTGCAGCGAGCAGCCAAAGTCGTCGTACGCACCCTGGTTGGCGACAAAGCTGTAATCCCCGCTCTTAAAGGCTTTGGTCCACATGTGGTAACCCACGCCATCAGAGCGAATCGGTGGCGACGCAGTGTAAGGTCTGGCCCAGGAGGCCCAGCACCAAAGAGCCAGAAGGACGCCAAGAGAGCTATATCTGATCATCTACGGTGCACCACCTGTGTTGCTCGCTCTTAAACTCAATGCGGTGGCCTCTTGTCCAATCGTTGCAAGGCATAAAATATTAGTTTCTTGCCGACTGCACTGGAGTCCTCGAAAACATAATCAAAGCCGTCGAAGCTAATCGAGCCGCCAGGGATTTTAATGTGAGGATCAGGCATATTAACATAACCTATTCGATCACTCCCGCGGACCATTTCTGAATAATGTGGGGAATATAGGGTGTCGACCTGTTGCATAACAATCCGCTCGTCGGTCATAAGATTGACAGCATAGGTCGACCAGTAATTTCCATAACCACGGCTTAACTTGTGGGAGTCTAGGGTAACAATAAGATTCTCTAAGAACCGCCTTTCATCTCCTGACTCCCTTAGCGCTTCTTTGATCGACCTGGCATTGTTCGCGAGTAACAGTCCTAACATCAGCAGTGGAAGCATCCTGCCGGATCCCCTTGGCCAATGGCGCCATAGAGTTACGACCGGATTTGCGATCATCAATGCATAAATGACCACTAGCGAAATGACCCAGCGCCCATGCTCTATACCACCAACCTGGGCCGAGCTAAGAATAGCGCCCACCGCCGCTAGAGGCAAGAAAAGTAAAACTCCCTCACCCACCGTTTTTTCTTCAAGAGGACGCCGGCTACGCAACCCTTGCCACACCGCTTTTGTGACCTGGATGCTAAACAAGAGCGTCGCGTCGCCAAATAAACTTACAATCAGTAGGTTCACAGCTGGTGAACCCGTGAGATTGAGAAATCTGTGATGCACTTGCATCAAAATATCCCAGCGAAATCTGACATCAGCAAAGCCGCCGCCGAGCTGCGGCAGTCGCGAGCCGGGTCCAATTACGATGTAGCTATCGTAAAGGGAGAGGGAATATCCCTATGTTGCCGGCGGCTCCATACCCAAGGATTGGAGCTGGCTACGCAAGATGAATTCCTTTGGCGGCAACATTGTCGCCCACTATCTGGCCGGCATCAGCCATGTGCATGACTGCACCGCTGACTTTCGCTGCATTCGCGCAGACCTGCTCAGGCGCATCGATCTGAGCTCGATCAAGGCCGAGGGCTATGGGTTTCAGGTGACGCTGCTCCATGCGGCGTTCGGCGACCGAGCGCGGATCGCCGAGATCCCCGTGCATTTTGCCGACCGCACCCGTGGCAACTCCAAGCTCGGACTGCGGGACATCCTAGAATTTATGGCCAATGCCGCCGCGATCCGGATGATGAGTATGCATACCTTTTTCCGCATCTGTGTCGTCGGCGTCTCCGGCGTAGCGGTCAATCTTGGCTTGCTAAACTTGCTGCTCTCCCGCGGTCTGCACAAGTACCTTGCCTCGCCTTTAGCGGTGGAGGGCTCGATCCTGTGGAGCATCTTCCTCAACTACAAATGGACCTCTGCCGAGCGAGCAAGGGCAGGTTCAAGCTCCAGGGATTGCGCGTTAATGCCGTGTCGCTCCTGTCCCGGGTGATCAGCTTTAGCTGTTTTTATCTGCTCAACGAGGTGCTGAGCGTTGCCTCGCCCATGGTAGCCCAGAGGGCGGCGATCATTCCTGCGACTTTGGTCAAATACTTTTCGAACTCATACTGGACCTTTGCCAATCACCGCGAGGGGCGTGCGGTTCGTTGCCGGTGCGGTCCAACTAGTCCACCTTACGTCGGCCTAGATGTCTTCCCGTTCTCTTTTGCCGAGGGCGCCATACGACTACTAATCACTGCATGCATAGAATTGCACGGCATAGCGATACCGCCGTAGGCCAGAGGGCTTGACGTCACGTAGCAAGGTGCGGTGAGGGCAGTATTCGCGAAAGTTCTCCTCTTTGATATGCCGGGTGTCGACTAGGAAGATGTGCTGACAAGCGGCGC
>Ga0315274_10007171_pt1 | contig 16164 bp, 3 predicted proteins | sample YL17G02_20_MG_FD_203700 | JGI IMG/M metagenome (GOLD analysis project Ga0315274, IMG submission 203700) | Sediment microbial communities from Yellowstone Lake, YNP, Wyoming, USA - YL17G02_20 | ecosystem: Environmental > Aquatic > Freshwater > Lake > Sediment | place: USA: Wyoming | collected...
CTGCGCTCGAAATGACAATGCACCGCTCCCTCCCGCCGCTCGTACACGTCGAGCAGGAGGTGGAGGAGGGAGGAGACGTCGGGAGTAGGGACGAAAGGAATGGACATCGTGTTTCGTGTTTCGTGTTCCATGGGAGGCCAGCAACTTCACAATTCCCTTGAGAAACCCTGGTTCCAAGGCCGAAATCCGCAAAGCGTTGTTCGCATTTCGTACCTCCGGCTTCTTTGCCCGAAATCAGGCTTTCACGTTTCACGGTGGCCGATTGTACCCCGTCTGTCCTGTCTGTGCAAGCCGTGCTTTGGCTGCCGTGCTATCGCTTTCAAAAACCGCTTCTGCCCATGGCGTGTAGTAGGGCAGCGGCGGCGTGATTATGCTTATATCTTCATCGCTTATAGGCTCCAAACTCAGAGTGATGATCTCGGTCGTAGCCTGACCGGTGCCGAATCCGAGCGCCACCGCACGGACTGCAGCTCCTTCATTGCTCTCGATGTCTTGGTCGGGCAATGTAGGCGCATACTTGCCACCTTCCTGTGGGGTCTCACGCAAAGTCTCAATGAGTAGCACCAGATAAGCGGACCGACCAGCAGGCAGGTCGCCGATGGTCCAGACGATGGGGTCCAGACCAAACCCGTCCTCGCCAGAGGGACGCAGCCCGGTTACATCGCCGCCAGTGTAGTCCAGTATTTCCCGAGGTGCCACCTGGTTCTCTATCACGTCGGTCACTGCGACATCCGTCAGATCTACGCTGCCGCAGTTCTCCACTTCGATGGTCAGGTGGAAGTGGGCTGGCCAGCCGGCACTCACGTGGATGAGGTCCGTTGGCGCTGCCCGGGGTTGACCGGTGTAGGGATCAGTAAAGACGCCATCCAAGGTCTTGCGGATGCGCAGGCAAGGCCGCGGCTGTGCAGAGACAGTGATGGTGACAGTGGCGACATCACTGAGCCTATCTGCGCTGTCCTCTTCGGTGAGGGTGGCGGTGTTGTGCAGATAGTACGTGCCCGCCCCGGCGTTGTCGTTGGTCAAGGTCGTTCCGATAGTGAAAACGTCCGAGTGGCAGACATGCCATCCGCCATCGGGATAGTCATCTGTTGTCGAGAAGCCGTCGGGGACAGTCTGCTCGTCGGTCACAGTGGCGCATGCACCCTCTTCGCTGGTCGGCTCGGTCGGCAGGTCGAAGGGCTGGCGGTAGGTGAAGGTATGTTCGCCATCGAAGTAGTTGGAGATGGTCACCTCCGTTCGGTTGCGGTAGGTGTCGGCGTCAGGCACGGGGGCGAAGTCAACGCGATAACCCCATGATGCCGTGACGCCTGGGGCGATGGTGCCGCCCGTTTGGATCGTCTTGCAGGTTAGGGTAGTGAAGCCTTCGGGCTCAGGGCCGGGTTTTCCGGGATTGTGGTACTCGATGCAATCCACCACGTCAACCAGATGGGCAATGCTCTCCATGTCATTCCTGGCGTAGATGACGCCCTTTACGGCGTAGGTGTTGCTGGCAATGCCCCGCTCTGCCTCAATGCTGTAGATCATGTCGCCGCTCTCGCCCTGCGCCAGCTCGAGCGAGTCAGGCTGAACAGACTTGCTGATGGTCCAGTCGTAGGTTCGCTTCCACAAGGTTGCGGTCGTCTTCCACACTTTTAGAGGGGGGATGCCATAATACTTGGCACGGTCGGTGTCTTCACAGGTCGTCCCGCCGTATTCGCCAGTTGCGGTGGCTGTGTTGACGTGCCACCCTTCCGCGGCCGTGAGTGGGCCGACCACGCACTCGAAGGAGACCCCCGGCGCCAGTGGATCGGTGAGCGGGCAGTTCGTCACATCGTAGTGGCTGTCGCTCAGGGTGACTTGGGTGAGTTCGACGTTTCCCGCGTTCTTCACCCAAAATCGGAAGTAGACATCGCTCCCCACTCGCACCTCGATAGCCTCCGATGGGGTGTCGGCATCGTGCCAGTCCTCACCATCAATGGAGACGAACTTCTCAACATCAACGACAGGAGTCGGCTCCGGCTCGCAGATGACAAGGACGGTCCAGTCATCTTGATCGGTGACGTCCGGATATCCGGATGAGTGGCCGACGGCGTGGGCCGTGTTGGCGAGTTCGCCGCAGTTGTCATCGGGCAGCGTATAGGCCCAGTCGAACTCGATCACCTCGGCGGGTTCGAGATCACCACTCCAGATAGGATCAGGACCGAAAAGCGAATCGTAGACCTGGGCACTCCCACCGAGGGTGACATCGCCACAGTTGTGCAGCCAGAAATGGTAGGTGATTGTCTCCCCGGGATGAGCGGTCTCAGGACCGGTCTTCTCCAGATCTATGCACGTCTCTGACGGCGATGGGCAGTGGTAGACATTGCCGAACTCAACGACGGCACTTTCCCCTTCCACGAGGTACACGACCTGGTAATACCCCCCGTCCCAGGAATCTACTGGCGTCGTTGGCTTCCAGCATTCTTGCTCTGCCTCCCACACTTTGTAGCGCCCGGGTTCCAGGTCACCAAAGGTCACTTCGCCTGACTGGTTGGTGCTGCTCTCAGCGATCAGGGCAGGGGACTGGCCCTCGTCCCATTTGTAGACGCGCAAGGGCCAGTCCGCCAGGTTCGCTTCGTCGCCGTTCTGGACACCATTTTGATCGAGGTCGTTGAATTTGTGAGCTGTGATGTTGCCCGTTGGCAATGAGAACTCCCCAATGGCGGTCGAGTTCACTGGATGGCTAGCGACCAGCACGGAGAGCATGGTAACCAGAGTTAGCATTCTCCTAGTAATCACCGCACACTCTCTCCTTTCTCTGCAGAAGAACTGGCCTGGACTTGTTCTGAAGGTTGCGGGTAACCTCCTTGGACTGTTGGCCAGTCTTTGTGGTCCCTTTTCAGTGACCTCTCAGGACAATGGGCAAGTATACGCGGTTTTTGAGCGGGTTGCGCCCAAAATACCAGGCCTTGTTGGTCTCCACCCCCACGTTGCCAGCACCATCTACTGCCTGTACAAAGTAGGACAGTGTATCGGTGTAGGGCACACGCCCTGTCCATTTGTTCGAGTATTCCGTAGTAGGCGCGAGATCCACCGTATGCCACCAGCCATCACCCCACGTATAGCCCACCGCCACGCGCTTCACCTGGAACCAGTCGGTCACCTCTGCCGTGATGAGCTGGCTGCTGCCAATGGTGATGTCCTCGACTACCCAGAAGCTGGGCGGGTAGATGTCTGCTGCGCCCGAATAGTACACGGTGTACGTCATCGCATCGAAGACCCGCATCACCCCAGTACGAGTGGTGGTGGCGCTATACTGTGCGGGCAGGACGACCAGTCGTTGCTTCAACCCCTCCGGCGTCTGTACGCTGTTGACCAGATCCCAGGCTGCGGGCACCCACTCCTGGAAGTCGTACGGTGGCTCGCTCAGGCTCTCCAGCGGGTTGGTGGCCAAACGGGCAACGAGGGGATCGAAGGAAGTGTAGGTCTGATAATGTCCACCCTCGAAGAACGCGCCGTGCGCGTATTCGGTGGTGTTGACTTGGGAGGAAGCGGTTGCCGTGTTTTGATGACCGCTTTCTACATCAGCCCTGGTCGTCGCTGATGTAGGCTGTCCCGTATTCTTCAAGACAAGAGGCAGGTAAATCTGGTAGGGTCGTAGCGTCACATCAACACTGGTGCGAGGCATAATCGGCATCCCGGCCTCCACCTCCACCTCGTCGTTGATGTGAAAGTACGTGCCATGGGTGGTGATGTGTGGTGTAGCTGCCAGGTCAAACGTCACTCGCATGGCCGTCAGCCCCGTGGAATCCACGATGGGAACTTGAACGGCGAGCTGGCTTTCAGACGCTTCACTCAGCAGCATCCACTGGGGCAATTCTAGCCGAAGTGGTATAGGGAATGCGAGACGCAGCATGGGCAGGCCATACAGTGTCATCTCGCTCAGGGCCTTTTCGTCGTAGGGGGTGAAGGAGTGCACACCGGTGCGATGGAAGAATTCGACCTTGGCTAGACGCAGGGCATCGCCCACACTGGCTCCCTCTCGCAGGTGGCGTAGGAAGAGCATGCTGAGCTGTTCCGAGTAAGCGATCTCATCCCCGTCGCCGTATCCGTAGCCAGTATTGGCGACCCAGCTCACACCCTGCCTGGCCTGCGCCTGGCAGAAGTCGGTCCCCTGGGTCACAACCTGGTCGTCGGGGACGTTCAGCCCACTGTGACAGCCCACTGAGAAGTCCAATGCCCCCCTCCGGTCGGCGCTTCCCAACAGCACGTCTTCTGCTGTCACAGGCTGACCGTTATTGGGCGGCATAGCCTCCCGGTGGCTGAAATGGGCGTTGATCGAAGCCAGGTCGTGGCGGGTGTCAAGCCAGAGACGTATCAAGTCGTCTCTCGTCCAGTAGTTGCTGATCAGTGTGCTTGTAGATAGGCCACCGCGCTCCATCTCTCGACGTATGGCTTCCGCCATATCGGTCATGAAGCCGTAGCCGGTCACTAACCCTGTGGATAGGTCGTGCCTGGGCCCCTCTATGAAGGCCTCAATCGTTGCTGTCATGTCGTTCGGTGTCTCGACCAGCCGTCCCACGGCCAGGTCGGGCAGATACAGGTAACGGCCTCGCCAGGGCACGGCCGCCTCAAAGCTAGCATAGTAGTCATCGCTGAGGAAGTAGCTCTCTCCTAGTGCTGCTCCTACTGGACTGTCGTCTCGGAAACCAGGTTGGTATGTGGCTTCGTTGGAGATACTCGCCTCATCTGGCACGCGGCGGAAGGGCACGACCCCGTCGTCTCCGGCGATGACCAGGTAGCGCAGGTTGGGGTAGGCAGTGCGGGTGACGGCCAGCATGGCCTTGATGCTGGCTGCCACGTGGTTGGCACGCACCGGGTCAGTGATGGCTTGCGTCCACATGTTGTAAGCCACGCTTATTGGCTCGTATTGCTCCAGGTCCACCACTACCCCGTTGACGGCCGGATCGGCTGCCAGTTCGTGCAGCTTGGCCATGAAGCCAGTGATGACAGTAGTATCTGTGATCTCGGCGTACCGTTCAGCCAGGCGGCCACGATGGGTCAGGATCAGTGTTGTGCTGGTGGGGTACGTCGTAGTCGGAGGATCAAAGACCGATGTGCTAATGCGGTCGGCCTCGCTGGTGGGGCCGGGTGCAAGGCTGACAGTCAGAGAGTAAGGTTGGCTGTGGTTGGCACCGTTGTAACCCATCACCACCAGATAGTACCAACCCGACTGACCGAAGGTGTCTACCGAGGCCGTTTCTGGCGTCGTGCCCGTATGCCCGCCCAGCACCATCATGCGCGGCAGGACCATCATGCGCGGCAGGACCATCATGCGCGGCAGGACCATCATGCGGGGAATGTCCATCAAACGTCCAGAGTTGTCCAACCGCGCAGCATTCATCATGCGCGAGGCGTCTATGACCTGGTGCGGTAGTTGACCCCGCTCGTAGGCCAGGCTGCTCAAGAGGTATAGGTCATAGTCGCGGACCAGGCCGGTGAGCGTAGCTGTGATCGTTGCGTTACGTGTGCCTACGGGGATGCGGTACCAGTCGCTATCCCGATAGTCGCTGATGGGAAAGACGTGTGTGCCAGTGTTGATGACCGTGGCTGCCAGCCAGGTGTCGTTGACCTCGGTCTCGGTCAGGTAATGGTCATAGAGTACATTTGCGCTGACGGCATCACCGTCCCCGGCGTGAGTTCCCTGCTCGCCACAGGCATCCACGTCGGGGAAATCGTCTCGCGGCCCAGAGGCGTGACCCCACCAGGAGTACTGCGCATCCACGCAGGTCCCGGTCTGGTTATTGACCGCCGGTCCGGCGTTGCCAGCAAACGCACCGTGCGTCAGTGATAGCGTGCCGCTGCCGGTGATGAAGATGCCGTCCTGGGCCGAAGCCGCAATAGTGGTAGAATAGGCCGTTACTGACCCTCCCCCGATATGTAGCCCAGTCTGAGCGAAGGAAATATCGGCGTGGTGCAGGGTGCCGGTACTACCAGAGAGGAAGCGCAGGCCAGTCCAATCGCCGGGCATAGGGTAGGCGAAGACCTGGGGGCCGCTAAAGTGGACAGGGGCCTCAGCCGTGCCGCTGACCAGTAATGTGCCGTTGATGCTTGCACCACGGCCAAAGTCAAACTGCACGTGGACACCATCAGAGATAATCCAGGTGCGCCCAGTGGGAACAGAAACGTCGCCGTAGATGACGAGATATGCCTCCAACCCTGGTTGGGCTGTCCACGTGTAGTCCCCAAGTAACCCACCTCCAGTGACTTCTACGTATCCGACGTTACTGCCTGTAAAGTCGTTGTCGGCTAGTACGGTGTTGATTTGGACCCGGGCGACAGTACCTTCGGTATCGTGTATCTTGTTGTGTCTCAGCGAGTTATTGTCGGAATAGGCGTACACCTCAAAGCCACTGTTGAAAGCGATGACATTTCCCCTGGCGGCGGTGCCCCCCCCGATCAGGTTGTGTGGGCCTCCGTAGATGTACACCCCATAACTCCCATTACCGAGGTCCAGCGTGCCGGTGCGGTCAGTGCCAATGTGGTTCCCGCTGATCGTGTTGTGATCGGCATAGTACACGTTGACTCCGGCTTTTCTGTTGTCGCTGAGTAGGTTGCCCTCGCCTGCTTTGTCCCCTCCGATCAGGGAGCCCCTGCTGTATTGGATGTAGATACCGTTGCCGGGAAAGCCCACGATCTCCAGTCCCTGCACCGTGACGCTGACGGCGTCGTAGAGGTGGAGTCCGTCCTCAGCACGGATCAATGCACTCCCATCCAGGGTCACTCCGGCGTCACTCCCGTCGAGGGTGAGGCGATTGGCGACGATGGAGGGTAGTGCGCTCCGCGGGCGGATGGTGGCCGGGGCAGCTGGGTCAAAGATGGCCGTGTCGAAGGTGATGACCTGGCCGCTGATCGCGCGCGCCAGGCACTCGCGCAAGCTACCCGGCTCGTCGTCTTGCGTGCTGGTGACGGTGCACGTGACCGGCAGGGTTGAGGACAAGACCTCGAACTCGGAGGTGTTGCTCAACTGATCGGTGGCGGTGGCGTTCACGACAGGGCCGGTGAAGGCGCGGGTGATGGTAAAGACGCCGTCGGCATCGGCCTGGGTCGTATCCTCGAGCCACCGCCCCTCGTCCTGGTCGTCGGAGTAGACCTCGATAATGCTGTTGAGGGGTGCTATGCCAGTGATCGTGTCGCCAATCTGCCTGAGGAAAGTCGGGGGCGTCAGCTCCAAGTTGCCGCCACTGATGTTCGCGATGCCCTTCCAGTCGTTGCCGTAGATCGCGTTGTGGCTGATTCGGTTGTGTTGCCCTTCCAACACTAGCACGCCGTTCTCGTCGTTGAAGGCGATCTCGTTCACAGCCTGGTCCGTATCCGCGCCGATGAAGTTGTCGCTGCTTTCGTACAGATATACACCGTTGCCACCGTTGCCGCTGATCGCGTTGCTCTCGCCGGGTTCGTCCCCGCCGATTCGGTTTCGTCCACCCCTGTAAATGTACACGCCGTGGCGTCCGTTGCCCAAGGTCAATGTGACCGTACCGGTACTATCGGTGCCGATGTGGTTTCCACCGATCGTGGTATACTCTGTGTAATAGAGATAGATCCCACAGTCTCTGTTGCCGCTGATCAGATTGCCCTCGCTGCTGGTGTCCCCACCGATCACATTGTGTTGACCTTCGTAGATGTACACCCCGTGGCTCCTGTTACCGAGGCGTACCGTGCCGGAGCGGTTGGTGCCGATGCGGTTCCCGCTGAGTGTGTTGTCGTCGGCATAGTACAGCAAGACACCGGCTTGCCCGTTGTCGCTGAGGAGGTTGCCCTCTCTATCTTCGCTCCCCCCGATCTGGGAGCCCCTGCTATAGTAGGCGTGGATGCCATTGCCGGGGAAGTCCACGATCTCCAGCCCCTGTACGGTGACACTGACGGCGTCGTAGAGGTGCAGCCCATCCTCTGTTCGTGTCAGTGCGCTACCATCCAGGATCACCCCGACGCCGCTTCCGTCGAGGGTAAGGCGATTGGCGACGATGGAGGGCAGTGCGCTCTGCGGGCGGATGGGAGTCGGGGAGTTGGTGGGAAAGGCGGCCGTATCGAAAGTGATGACCTGACCGCTGATCGCGCGTGCCAGGCACTCGCGCAGAGTACCTGGCCCGGCGTCTAGATTGTTGATGACGGTGCATGTGGTGGGCAGCCTCGGGAGCAGGAGCCCGAACTCGGAGGTGTTGCCCGCGCCATCGCTGGCGGTGGCGTTCACGACGGGGCGGGTGAAGACGTGGGTGATGGTAAAGACGCCGTTAGCATCAGCGTAGGCCGGAAACTCGAACCAGCGCCCCTCGTCCTGGTCGTCGGAGTAGATCTCGACGATACTGTCCGGGGGTGCTGAGCCGACGATCGTGTCACCGATCTGGTCGAGGAGTGCGGGGGGCATCAGTTCCTGGTTGCCGCCTTCGATGTTCGCGATGCCTTTGAGGTCGTTGCTGTAGATTGCATTGTGGCTGATGCGGTTCTGCTGCCCTCCCCATACCAGCACGCCGTTCCCGCCGTTGAAGGCGATGTGGTTCGCGGCCTCAGCCGTATCCGCGCCGATGACGTTGTCACTGCTCTCGTACAGATATACACCGTTGCCGCCGTTGCCGCTGATCACGTTGCCCTCGCCGGGCTCATCCCCGCCGATCCGGCAACCCGTTGCGCGTTCCAGGTAGATGCCGTCACCAGGAAAAGACACGATTTCCAGGCCTCGGATCGTCACGCTGTCTGCCCCATAGATCGCCAGACCCTGTTGTGAGGGGGCAGACAGATCGCCCCCGTCCAGGATCACCCCGGCGTTGCTTCCGTCCAGGGCCAGACGATTGGCGACGATGGGAGGTAGCGCGCTCTGCAAGCGAATCGTGACCGGATCGTAAGGGTCAAACCTTGCCGCGTCAAAGGTGATCAATTGACCGTACACCGCTCTTTCGAGGCATGCGCGCAAGGTGCCTGCACCGCTGTCGGTCGTGCTGGTCACCGTACACGTCATCGCCCACAAGACTCCGAACTCGGAGGTATTGCTGAACTCGTCGGTGGCGGTAGCGCTCACCACGGGGCCGGTGAAGGTGTGGGTGATGATAAAGCGCCCGTTGGCATCAGCCTGGGCTGTACCCTCGAACCACCGTCCTTCGTCCTCATCATCGGAGTAGATCTCGACGGTGCTGTTCGGAGGTGCTATGCCCATGATCGTGTTTCCGGCCGAGCTCAGCAATGCTGGGGCTGTCAGTTCCTGGTTGCCACCGTTGATGTTCGCTATGCCCTTCCCGTCGTTGCTGTGAATCGTATTGTGGCTGATCCGATTCCGCTGCCCTCCCGACACCAGCACGCCGGTCTCACCGTTGAAGGCGATCCGGTTCGCGGCTTCAACCGTATCCCCACCGATCAGGTTGTAGTTGCTGTACAGGCCGACGTGCACCCCGTTGCCCTCATTGCCCAGCGCCACTGCACCGGTGTGGTCGGCCCCGATGTGGTTCCCGCTGATTGTGTTGCTCATGGCACCGAAGAGATATACGCCGTCCTCTCCGTTGCCACTGATCACGTTGGCCTCGTTAGTCGCGTCCCCCCCGATCAAGTTCCACTCGCCTCCATAGATGTACACGCCGTACCGATTGGCCAGACTGGAGTCGCCGGCACGGTCGGTACCGATGTAGTTCCCGCTGAGTGTGTTGTGATCGGCATAGTATAGGTAGACCCCGGCCTTTCCGTTGTCGCTGAGTAGGTTCCCCTCATCCGGTTCGTCCCCTCCGATCAGGGAGCCCTTGCTGTATTGGATATGGATACCATTGCCGGGAAAGTCCACGATCTCCAGCCCTCGCACGGTGACACTGAGGGTGTCGTAGAGGTGCAGCCCATCCTCTGTTCGCGTCAGTGCGCTGCCGTCCAGGATCACCCCAGCGCCGCTTCCGTCGAGGGTGAGACGGTTGGCGACGATGGAGCGCAGTGCGCTCTGCGGGCGAATGGTGGCCGGGGAGCCAATGGGAAAGGCAGTCGTATCGAAAGTGATAACCTGACCGCTGATCGCGCGCGCCAGGCATTCGCGCAAGGTGCCCATGCCGGTATCGTCCGTGCTGGTGACGACACACATCGTCGGCAGAGATGAGGACAAGAGCCCGAACTCGGAGGTGTTGCCCGCGCCATCGGTGGCGGTGGCGTTCACGACGGGGTGGGTGAAGACGCGGGTGATGGTAAAGACGCCATTGGCGTCTGCGTCGGTTGTGTCCTCGAGCCAGCGTCCTTCGTCCTGGTCGTCGCAATAGATCTCGACGGTGCTGTTGGGGGGTGCTGAGCCGATTATCGTGTCACCGATCTGCTCGAGGAGTGCGGGGGGCATCAGTTCCTGGTTGCCGCCTTCGATGTTCGCGATGCCTTTGAGGTCATTGCTGTGGATCGCGTTGTGGCTGATGCGGTTCTGTTGCCCTCCCGACACCAGCACGCCGTTCTCGCCGTTGAAGGCGATGTAGTTCGCGGCCTCGGCCGCATCCCCGCCGATCAGGTTGCCCTCACTGCCCAGCTCGATGTGCACCCCGTTGCCTTCATTGCCTAGCATCATCGTGCTGGTGCGGTCAGTGCCGATGTGGTTCCCACTGACCGTGTTGTCATCGGCGCTGACGAGATATACGCCGTTGCCACCATTGCTGCCGATGACGTTGCCCTCGCCGGGCCCGTCTCCGCCGACCAGGTTGCCAGTGCCACAGACGTATATACCGTCCTTCTCGTTGCCCAGCTCCACTGTGCCGGTGCGGTTGGTGCCGATATGATTCCCGATGATCCTGTTATCATTGGCATTGAGCAGATACACGCCGTTGCCCCCATTGACGCTGATCACGTTGCCCTCGTCCGGCTCATCCCCACCGATCAAGCAATTTGTTGCGCCGTCGAGAAAGATGCCCTCGCCAGGGAAGTGCAGGATGTGCAGGCCCTGGATGGTCACGCCGTCTGCCTCGTGGATCACCAGTCCGCTCTGTAAGGATTCCGTCATCTCACTTCCATCCAGGATCACCCCGGCAGCGCTAGCGTCAATTGTCAGCACGGCGCTGACAATCACCGGCAGAGGATTGCGCAATGAGATGGTTATCGGGCTGGTAGGCGGAAAGACGGTGGGATCAAAGATAATCGTGCTGCTGGTCCCGGCGGCGGAGAGTGCCCAGCGCAGCGAGCCGTAGCCAGTGTCGGCCGTGCTGGTCACGACCAACATCGCCGGGGCTTGCGTCAATGGCTGGACCTCTGGCCCTGATGACGGTGCGGCCTGGGCGCGCGGCGATGCCAATGCGAGCAAACACAATACGGCAGGCATTAGTCCCAGGCCCAGTGCTAGCACCAGGAACCACTCTCGCTTGCGTTTGGTGACCATTTTCCCCCTCCTGAAGGTCCGGGCAGTGGGCGTCTGGAACCCGCATATTCGCGGTCTGCTGATCCTATCCTCCCAACTTGGTGATCAACTCTTCTGCCTCCTGCAGACCGAGTCTGGAGTCCAGTTCAGCGAAGATGGCGCGAGCGTGCTCTGCGTGAGCACTCGCCTCTGCCTTTCGGCCCTCAATCAGTGCCAGCGCACTTGCCAGCGCCACATGCGTACAAGCGATCTGGAAACGCGTCTTCAGGCCAACCTCCAACATCTGAACGACCTCAGTGAGTTGTCCCTGCGCAGGCGAGACCCTGGCGATCAACTGGTCTGCCTCTCGAACGTGCAGTTCATGGCCCAGTGCGGCGAAAATCGCGCGGGCGCGTTCCGCATACGCCAAGGTCTCGCCCGCTCTATCCTCTAACTGTGCCAGCAAACAGGCCAAGGTCAGCAAAGTACGGGCGGTCTGGTACGGTACCTGTGGCGGCTCTTGTCGCTTTGCGCTGGTCTCCAGTAACCAGACAGCCTCAGTGAGCTGCCCCTGCGCGGCCAAGAGCCTGGCGATCATCCGGTCTGCCTCTTCCAGATCCAGCCTGGCGCCAAGGTCCGCGAAAGTCTCACGAGCACGTTCTGCATGTTCCCTGGCCTCTGTTTCCCGGCCTCTTATCTGTACCAATACCCCGGCCAGTGCCAGTCGTGTCCGCGCTGTCTCGTAGCCTGCTCCCTCCTCTCCTGGGCTCTTCAGGATACCCTGTAGCACCTGCACCGCATCGGCCAGATCACCTTGTGCAGCAAGGACCTGCCCCCATAGACGTTCGATTGCCTCGGTCTCTATCCCTAGCCTGTCCGTTCCTTGGGCGCGCAACAATTCGATTTCAGCCTTGGCCTGGGTCACCTTACCCTCATCTAGATGCACCTGGGCCAACCACCGTCCAAGCGTGGGCTTCCACTCCCCGGAGCCCTCCGTCTCTTCCAGCTCATGTGCTCTCAACAACTGGCCGCGCGCTTCTTCCAGGTCGCCCTGCCGCCAGCAGAGAGTGGCCAGAACAATGTGGGCAAAGACGGCGTGAGCCGACTCTAACTGGGTAAGAATCTCCAACCCACGTTGGGCGTACCTGAATCCGCCCTCAAGATCTCCTAGGTGACGAAATGCGTCGCCCAGGTTGCAATAGGCCACGGCAAGATCGAAGCGAGGGCCAAACTTTTTGTATATCGTGATCGCGTCGAGATAGGACTTTGGTGCGAGTTCCCACTTATCTATCTCCCACAAGAGCACACCCTGATTGGTGTAACCCTTGGCCAGTCCAATGCGATCATCCAGTTTATCGCAAATCGCGATACTGGCATCGCAGTGCACCAGTGCATCCTCGAGGCACCCCGTTGCGCGCAAGTAGATGCTCATCATCCGATGAGCCAGCGCGAGCTCTGGCTTGGAGCCTGCTTGCTCAGCCTGGCTCAAACCTTTTTCACACTCCGGCCTTGCCTTTTCGAGCTCACCCTTGCGGATGTACACGATGCCCCCCAATATGTGGAGCAGGGCGACTTCGACTGGTGGCAGCGGCAATTCTGCGCGACCTTTGTCCCGCCACGCCAGTGCATCGGCCATATCCTCACCTCTGCCCATCGTCTCATAGACGCGCCCGATGTAGTAGCAGAGCCTGGCCCTCTGTGACACGGCGGTCGGATCTGAGGTGTGTTCGAGCAACTGATAGGCTCGTTTGAAGTGCCCGAGCGCTTCTTTCAACGCGCCGGTAGCCACCGCCTGTTCCCCCGCTTGGTGCAGATAGTGGATCGCCTTCTCCACAGTTCCTGATTCCTCAAAGTGCCGTACCAATTGCACGGCAATCTCGTCGGCCTGATCGCCATAGAGTTCCTCCAACATACTCCCTACGCGCTCGTGCAGTTGGCGCCGTAGTTCCGGGTCTAATTCATTGTACACGTAGTGCTGAAACAGCACATGGGCGAATCGGTAATGCGACAGAAAACGTTGATCTATGGGCGTTTCTCCGTCTCTGCATACCAGGCGGTAGCGTTTTTCTAACATTCGAGACAGTGCCCGTGACACCTCATGCTCGCGAACATCTTGCACGCGGGCAACCACCTGAGCGGTGAACCGTTCACCTTCCACACTAGCGACGTCCAAGATATCACGCAGGTCTTCTCCCAATCCGTCAATCCGTTGTTGGATCACACCCTCCACACTTGCGGGCAGTCCCCCCCAATTCAGCGCTGCCCCCTCCACCCACTGACCCTGTTCATCTCGGACAATGTCGCCTCGATCTTGCATGTGCCGCAGGAGTTCGATCGTGAAAAAAGGGTTGCCACCAGTACGATAGCAGAGCGTCTGGCGGAATCCTTTACTGAGCCGGTTAGGTTCCGTATCAAGAAAGGAGTCCACAAAGTGACATGCCTCAGCCTGCTCAATATCGTCCAGATCCACCAGGATGTCCCCAAAGTATCGCTGGAACTCAGCCAGTACTTTCTCCAACGGGTGTGGCTCGCCGTTACGGCCTGCGGTTACCTCGGCTGGCCGGTAGGTGCCCACGATCAGGATACGGCTGTCCTGGATGCGCCGACCGAGCCGAAAGAGCAATCCAACGGATGCAGCATCAGCCCAGTGCAGGTCGTCCAATATCAACATGAGGGGTGCTTGTATTGCCAGTTCTTGTAGCACATTGGTGTACTGCCCAAAAACGTAGCTCTGCTCAATGCCCGAACCATCGACCGCCCCCCTCTCCAGCGGCCGTTGCGCCAGTCTCTTCAGCCTATCCAACACCCCCGCCTTATCCGCCGCGAAAGCCGCCACCCGCGCAACCAGCCCCGCCAACGGTACGAATGTGCCGATCAAATCCGGTGCTATCTCCACCAGCAACTGAACCGAGGTACCGACGATCCTCTTTAGTCGGTCAGCATTCTTCTGGGTGATGATCCCTTGAGCCAACTTGGCTTCCACATCTCCTGTGAGAAGAGATAGCACCTCACGGAAGGGTAGGTAGGGATCACCAGCACCGGTCAGGGCATCACACTGTCCGACGGCCACGATCAGGTCTTTGTACTGCTCTTGAACGCGGCGGGCGAACTCGGTGACCAGGGCTGTTTTGCCCGTGCCGGCCTCACCGGTGACAAAGCACACCTGGCCGTGGCCGGCCAGAGCGCGAGTGAGAAAACCGTCCAGTTGCTCCAACTCATGCTTGCGAGCGACGAATACTTGACTCTCCGTCCTTGCTACTGCCAGCGCATCCTGCCAAGAAACAGCCGGCTGTAGTGTATTGTCCCTATGAATGGGGGGCCAATTGTATGCCACCCAACGCCAGGCTTTCTGACTGGTTGAGTCAAGCGAATCAAAGGGCTGAATCGAAATGACGCGATATTTGCCCCCACAGAGGTGGTGAATTTCTGACAGATCTCTGAAATCAGCTGCCTTCTCAGACAGGCCCACCAGCAATCGTATGCTCCGCCTTGCTGCACCAATAAGCGATACTTCATTCTCAGCAAGCTTCAGCTTCGTAGCGAGTTCGCCCAACAATCCCGACACGTCCTCCACCATATCTTCAGCTACAAGAATCTGTATTTTCACAGAAGGCACGCAGGGAGGCAACTTGGCCACCAGCCGCGCCAAACCGTCATCAGGCCGCTGCCTTAAAACCTCAGCCACCAGGCAACTCAGTTGATTCCTGCATTCAAAGTATCCGATCAGATCGAGCGAAAGCTCTTGCTTCGTTTCGTGACGGAATATCTCATAGGAAACGCCAAGATCAAAAGCTAAGCACTCTAGCTCACCGAGGTCAAAGTGAGTAACCAAAAACTGTCGCAAATAGACTCTTTCGCGACGCTGCAGGGCAACCATCACATTGTCCTCCTTGTTTGCGACCAGGATCGTGATACAAGCTGAACTCGACAAAGCCCGGCATTGGCGAGCTATTGCTTCCAATGGTGCTTGGAAGCCACCAGATGATTGTAGGATGGCTGTCGCCTCTCACCGGGGACCATATCCTGATACGCGTCCCCCCACTCACCTCTGCCTCGTGCCGGTGGAGAAGAGAGGCCTGCCATCTCTGTCATTTGTGCCCTTCCCCACGTTGTCGCAGGGTGGGTAACACCCCAAAAGAATCAGATGTCACCTGGTGGGAACAGGGTTGTCAAAGAGTAGAGAGCGTAGGATGTATTCAACGATGGGGCGCTTGGCAGTGCAATACACTGCGTGGTCCGTAGCGAGGTGGATGTGAGGACGCAGAAACTACCATCAAAGCAGGTGATGGAATCGGCAGTATGGCTCACAAGATACCAGAAACCAGCATGCCAGTGATGAATTGAAACAGGAGATTCAGCAGTGTACCGATGGCCCGGGGCAGCGTTGAGGCACCGACTTCGGGGAGCTTCGACCAAGTGACGATGAGTTCTTGCAGGAGCAACGTGCATCGTAGGCTCCAATCGCACTGGTTGCGCGCTATGTGTGCGCTAAAGAGACCGGACCGCGCTTGACAATGGCATGTAAATTGTATCACACTTCTGCAAAAGTGCAACTTGGTGCTGAAAGAGGAGCCAGCAGTAAACTCAAGTTGCTGGCGGGCGAGACTTACGTGCACAATGCACAATGCTCGGAGAACGCGCAACCCTTCCAAGTCCTTGTCACGGCCAATACGCCACCATTTGCGCGCATAACTTGGTGAGCAGTCCACTGAGGTACGACGTTGCGGGACTCTACAACGCATTACGCATTACGGATTACGCATTCAACTCCTCCATCATCTGCCCCTTGTCAATCTCGATGACGAAGGCGTGGTTGTCTTTGCGGACGACGGTGCGCACCGAGTCCACGTAGGGCAGCAAACCGGCCGCTTTGT
>Ga0315274_10007172_pt1 | contig 16163 bp, 13 predicted proteins | sample YL17G02_20_MG_FD_203700 | JGI IMG/M metagenome (GOLD analysis project Ga0315274, IMG submission 203700) | Sediment microbial communities from Yellowstone Lake, YNP, Wyoming, USA - YL17G02_20 | ecosystem: Environmental > Aquatic > Freshwater > Lake > Sediment | place: USA: Wyoming | collected...
CGCTCGTTGTTCGTTGCTGATCCTGATTCCAATAGGCGTCGGCATGAATGCCCTCCTTCCCGGATTCATTGTGACGCCTATGGTATCATATTTAATTATTATTGCAAGTAGATACTAGTCATCCTTGGTAATCCGCCGTATTCCGGCCATTCGAGCAATAAGGGCGCCTGGATACGAGGGCTGATCGAGGACTACAAGAAGGACGCGCCCGAACTTAAGAGACCTGCACAGGCAAAATGGTTGCAGGACGACTACGTGAAGTTCCTGCGCTTCGCCCAGTGGAAGATCGAGCAGGCCGGCCGGGGCATCGTCGGCATGATCACCAACCACTCCTACCTCGACAACCCCACCTTCCGCGGCATGCGCCAGAGCCTGATGCGAACGTTCGACGACATCTACGTTCTTGACCTGCACGGCAATTCGCTGAAGAAAGAGGCATGCCCCGACGGCAGCCCTGACAAGAACGTCTTCGACATCCGCCAGGGCGTCGCCATCGCATTCTTGGTGAAACGAGGCACAAACACGACCCAGTCCCCAAAGGTCCACCACGGCGAGCGCTGGGGTCTCCGCGAGGAGAAGTACGAGTGGCTTGAAGCTCACGACATTGCGAACACCGATTGGCAGGCGATTTCTCCTGGCCCCCGGTCCTTCTTGTTCAAGCCCTCGGATCAAGCCCTCCAGAAAGCCTACGAGCGGTTCCCGTCAGTTGTACGGGTGTTCAGCGAGAATGGGACCCCGGCTCCGGGCATAGTGACTACCCACGATGAGTTCGCCATTTCGTGGACGAAGGAGGAGGCGAGGCGTAAGGTCCAGATGCTGTTGCAGACACGGACCGAGGGTGAGGCTCGCATGATCTGGAAGCTCTGCAGCCAAAGCCAGTGGAACTATGAGCGGGCCAAGAAAGAACTGGCAGACGGTGAATGGCGCGACCAAGTCGTTCCCATCTTGTATCGGCCGTTCGACATACGTTGGACAATTTTCAATCCGAATGTCGCTGTCCACAGACGCGAGAGAGTCATGCGCCACATGCTGGCGGGGGAAAATGTGGCGATAAGTACCACGCGAAGTGTCGAAATCAGTTCCGGCTTCCAGCATGCCTTCTGTACACCAAACCTTATCCAACACCATTCCGTTTCATTGAAAGAGGTAAACTACCTTTTCCCCCTCTACCTCTACCCCTCCGCCGACCGAGGCGACCTCTTCGCCCATCACAAACCCTCAGAACGCTGTCCGAACCTGAACCCGAAGGTAGTCGTGGCGCTGGCGGCGACCTATGGCCGCGAACCGACGTCGGAGGAGATCTTCCACTATGTTTACGCGGTGCTATACGCGCCGAGTTACCGCCAGAAATACCCTGATTTCCTGCGCCTGGATTTTCCACGCATTCCCTTCACCAGCAACCGGGAGGTCTTCCAGGCATTGGCAGGCCTTGGGGCGCGGCTGGCGGCGTTCCACCTGCTGAAATCGCCCGACCTCGACCCACCGGCGGCGCGCTTCGAAGGACAGGGTGACGGTCGCGTGGCGAAGTCCAAGGGCCAGGGACTCCGCTACGACCCCGAGGCCCAGCGAGTTTACATCAACCAATCCCAATACTTCGCCCCCGTGCCTGTAGAGGTGTGGGAATACCAGATCGGCGGCTACCAGGTGTGTGAGAAGTGGCTCAAGGACCGCAGGGAGCGGCGGCTGGAGCTGGACGACATCCGCACTTACTGCCGCATTGTCACTGCTCTCAAACACACCATCGAGATTCAGGAAGAGATCGACGGGCTGTATCCGGCAGCAGAGTCGGAAACGATCTCCCTGCCGGTGTCCATGAATGGTGTCGGACCTTGAAAAGGGAATGTCTGCCAAGCCGTCTCAGGAATAGATTCGCAGTAATTGAGTGGGTGCGCTACTACCGTAGTTGCCGCTAATGCGGCCAGAAACAAGGAATGCTTAAATGGAAACCGTTGCTCAAATGACAAAGAAAGAGCTCAAGGAGATGATCTCGACATTGATCGAACAAAAATTGCTCGAACTCGTCGGCGATCCTGACGAAGGCTTACCAATAAGGAAGACCCTTCGTGACAGGCTGCTCCGCCAGAAGAAGGCTGTTGAACGAGGCGAACGGGGGGAATCATTTGCAGTTGCTGTCTCGATCATTTCGGAATAAGAATGCGAGCCTTTTGAACGGTAGGAGGCAAAGGAATGACGACTCCAAGTAAAGTTTTGAAAGAAGCATTGGCGCTAAGGCCTGCGCAAAAGGCAGAATTGATCGACAGGCTTCTGTCGAGTCTGGATGAACCGGACAAGGAGATCGATGAATTATGGGCAAGGGAGGCAGAGGGTCGAATCGACGCCTACGAAGGAGGGGAGATCAAAGCCGTTAGTCTGGAAAAGGTGCTCGAGAAGTACGAATAGGAGCAGCGATGCGGATTCGGTTCCTTGAGATCGCTCAGATCGAACTCGATGAGGCCGTCGCGTACTACAACCATGAGGTGTCCGGGCTTGGCGAGGTGTTCCTGACCGAGGTCTCGAAGACGCTGGATAGAATTGGGAGATTTCCCGAAGCCTGGCATCCTGCTCAAAGCGCACGAGAAGGTGTCGCACAAGGCGGTTCCCTTTCGGAATCATTTAGCAAATTCGGAAAGATGAAATCTTGGTGGTCGCAGTTGCGAATCTTCACAAGAGGCCAGACTATTGGAAGGATCGTATAAACCAAGACCATTGAAGCAGTCCCGTCGGAGCCCGATAGTTGCCTTGTTGGGATGTGTTGGATTGAGGAAGAGGATGGCCGAGTGCCTCATCATTCTCTTTCTCTTTTTCGTCCTTGCCGGCACTCTGGGATGGCACCCCTCCGAGGCGGCCTCCGTCGATGAACAAGCCTATCTCACCGCGCAGGGGAGGCTTCAGCAGGAGCTTACGCGACTGGCGGGATTGGCAGGGGGGACCGTGGGTGTTTCCGCAATCCATATCGAGTCCGGACGGCAGATATCGTTGCATGGAGGCGAGCGCCTCCCCATGGCGAGCACCTACAAGGTCCCGATCGCGGTCCAGCTTCTCACTCGTGTCGAAAAAGGGGAGATCAGTCTGAACCAGATGATCGAGGTCAAGGCCAGCGACCTGCATCTGGGAACCGGAACGCTAGCGGGGCTCCTCAACCAGCCTGGTGTCATCCTCTCGGTGCGCAATCTCCTCGAACTGATGCTGATCGTCAGTGACAACAGCGCGACCGATCTCTTGCTCCGCCTGGCGGGCGGACCGGAAGTCGTCACTTCCCGGCTGAGGGAAATCGGAATCAACGGCATCGAGGTGAGCCGTTCCACCCTGCAAATGATCGCCGACCGATCCGGATTTCAGCTGCCGCCAGAGGAGGGTTGGACCCTGGAAGCCCTGCAGGATCTGGAGGCGAAGGCTCCAGAGGAATCACGCCGGGCTGCACGGAGGAGATTTGAAGCGGATCTGCGCGATACCTCCACCCCGGATGCGATGGTGCTGCTCCTAGAGCGCATCTATCGCGGCAGTCCATTGAAGCCGGAGACGACCGATCTACTCCTGGACATCATGTCCCGGTGCCGGACAGGAGAAGGCCGGCTCAAGGGGCTGCTCCCCCCAGGAGTTGTCGTGGCTCACAAGACGGGAACCTTCCCGGGATCAGTATTGGATGATGCGGGAATCATGACTCTTCCTGACGGCGGCGGTCATGTCGCAATGGCCGTATTCATAAAATCACCTGAGGCGGCTGACGCCCAGTCTGAGCGGGCCATTGCCCATATCTCACGCGCCATCTACGACTTCTTTCTGTTTCACCCCTGAGGACTCTGCCCGATGAGACACACCCCGAGGCTCTCCACTCCTCAGGCCGCACCCCTGGCACCCTTCCTGATCGTCCCTCTGTTTATGCTCCCAGCGAGGGCCGGGGCTCAGTTCTCTTCTTGATCAGACCGGCTCAGCTTGCTGGCAGCGGCTCGTGGGCCTTGCGGCCATAGACCCTCTCGTAGGCCTTGCAGTAGGGGCAGAGGCTACCCTCGATCCCCTTGACAAACCAGAAGGCCAGTCCCCTTTGCTTCCTGCGGGCGTGGCTGCACACCGGACACTCCAGGCAGCGCTGCGCCATCGCCTGGTCCTTATCGGAAATTGCCTCCTTGTTCATGATCGCTCCTCCCTCCTTCCACCTTTCCACCCTTTCTAAAATAAATTGCCCCAAAAGGCAATGCAAATCTGGGGGCGCTGGACAGCCCCGGCGGAGCGGAAGGAGAGAGGCCTGCGATATGGCCAGGCGAAAATTTTTCGATTTGGGGAACCTCAGTAGAGGTCTCCCTGTCTAATCAGACAACAACGGACAGGAAGGAGGGCTCAAAGAAGCCGTCCTCCCGCCGCAGGCAGACAAGCCATCTCAACCCCAGACAGGAGGCAATCCATGAAGGCGATCAGGAAGGCATTGACATTGTTGATCTCGGCGATCATTCTGCTCGCGACCCTCCCTGCCCTGGCCCAGGGGCCAGAGGAGGCCGATCAGACCCTCTCCCCTTACTTCTTCGTGAAGAGCGACGACGCTGAGGTGGATTCTCTTCCCCTTAAATCGACCTCGGCGGCCGTGAATGTGGTGGGGGTGATCGCGGATGTGGTCGTCACCCAGGTGTACAAGAACGAAGGCAAGAAGCCGCTGGAGGCGATCTACATCTTCCCTGCCTCCACGCGGGCCGCGGTCTATGGGATGAAGATGACCATCGGGGAGCGGACCATTATCGCCAAGGTGCGGGAGCGGGAGCAGGCCCGCCGCGAGTATGAGCAGGCCAAGCAGGAAGGCAAGAGCGCCTCGCTCTTAGAGCAGCGGCGGCCCAATGTCTTTCAAATGAATGTGGCCAACATCCTGCCCGGGGACCTCATCAAGGTGGAGCTCAGATATACCGAGCTTTTGGTCCCGACCGACGGCGTCTACGAGTTCGTCTACCCCACCGTAGCCGGCCCCCGCAACTCCAACCAGCCCGCAGCGACCGCCCCTCCCTCGGAGACGTTCGTGAGCCTCAGTCGAACGATGTGGGTCCAGAACCCCTACCTGCACCAGGGCGAGGCCCCTACCTATACCTTTGACATCCAGGTCAAGCTCGCGGCCGGACTGCCCATCCAGCAGGTCACCTGCCCTTCCCACCAGGTCAATATCCAGTACGGGCCCTCCTCTGCCTCCGTCAAGCTCGATCCCTCGGAGAACTACGGGGGCAACCGCGATTACATCCTGAAATACCGGCTGGCCGGCGGCAAGATCGAATCCGGACTGCTCCTTTATACGGGGGAGAAGGAGAACTTCTTCCTGCTGTTGATGCAGCCCCCGAAAAGGGTCACCGCCAGTCAGATCCCGCCCCGCGAGTACATCTTCATCGTGGATGTCTCCGGCTCGATGCACGGCTTCCCCTTGGAGATCTCCAAGAAGCTGCTCAAGGACCTGATCGGCAACCTCCGCCCCACCGACCAGTTCAATGTCCTGCTCTTCGCCGGCGGATCCTCCCTCATGGCCCAGCAATCCCTGCCCGCCAACCCGGAGAACATCCAGCAGGCGATGCAGCTGATCGAGCAGCAGCAGGGTGGGGGCGGCACCGAGCTCCTGCCGGCCCTGAAGCGGGTCCTTTCCTTGCCGCGATCCGAGGGGACTTCGCGCACGGTGGTGATTGCCACGGATGGCTATGTGACGGTAGAGGAGGAGGCCTTCGATCTGATCCGAAATCACCTCGGCGATGCCAACCTGTTCACCTTTGGGATCGGATCTTCGGTGAACCGTTTCCTCATCGAGGGGATGGCCCGCGTCGGCATGGGCGAGCCTTTCATTATCACCAAGCCGGACGGGGCGCAGGCCAAGGCGAATGAATTTCGCAAGCTGATTGCATCCCCGGTCCTGACCCAGATCAAGGTGGACTTCGGCAGGTTCGGGGTCTACCAGGTGGAGCCGCCCTCCATTCCCGATGTGCTGGCGGAGCGGCCGGTGATCCTCTTCGGCAAATGGCGTGGCCGGCCCCAGGGGGAGATCACCCTGCGCGGCCTGACCGCTGGCCGGCCCTACTTCGAGAGAATCGAGGTCGCGAAGGTGATGCCCCTTTCCGCTAACTCCGCCCTCCGTTACCTGTGGGCCCGGCATCGCATCGCCCTGCTGGGAGATTACAATCACCTGCGGCCGGACGATAACCGGGTCAAGGCGATTACCCGCCTGGGACTGGACTATAACCTGCTCACCGCCTACACCTCCTTTGTGGCCATCGACACCCAGGTGCGCCTGGTGAATGGAAAGGCCGTCACCGTCCAGCAGCCCCTCCCCCTGCCCGAAGGGGTCTCTGACCTTGCCGTGGGAGGAGGAACGATGATGCAAAAGGCATCTCGCGGTTTCGCCCCGGCCATGGGCCCCGCCCCGGTCGGCTCCGTCTCTGCGGATAAGCTTCTGGCCAAGGAGGAGAGCGCGGGAGAACGCAAAGACGAGCGTGAGGCCTCCAAGCCGACGGACCGGCTGCGACTGGGAAAGATCTCGGTGCATGGCGGCCTCTCCGAGGAGCAAGTGCAAGGCGCCCTCAAGCAGCAACTGAGCCTCCTCGAGCCCTGCTTCCAGGATGCGCAGAAGCGCCAGCCCAATCTCAAAGGAAAGCTTACCTTCCAGCTCACCATCGATGCCCGGGGTCGCATCTCTTCGGTGAAGCTCGTCAAGGAGGAGAGCGGGCTCAAGGATAAGGATCTGGAGCAGTGCCTCATGCAGCGGCTCCGGCAGCTGCAATTTCCTGCGCCTGAGGAGGGGAAGGCGGCAACGGCCTCTGTTTCACTCATCTGGAAATAATCCCACAGGCAAGGGGCGAAGAAAGGCGCCGGCCGGCTCATCAGTGTCCGGCCGGCGCCTTTTTCTCTTCCCTTCACCTTCACCGTCATTTCCCAAGTCCAGAAGTTTCCCCTCCTCGCTTGCCTTTGCCAATTTCCCGAGTGACTCCCCAGGCCGATTTCCCCTTGTCAGGAAGGGGAGATCTGGGTATATTCTGAGAAGCGGATCTCAATCGAATGCAGGCTGAGGGCCTCCATCGGCTCCGACAGGGGCTCTGGGGTTGAGCTGACGCCGAGGATAGGGGGGCTTCAGGCCCCAGCCAGGCCCGCTCCAGATCCTCGAGAAAGGGGACTTTATGGCAGATCCATCCTCCAACGCCCCATTCCCTCCAACTGAGCCGAAGGATGAATTGCGGGCGGTCGGATTCGAAGACCCGACGCGGGCCGAGCGCAACCTGGCCAAGCTGGGGCGGGACCCTTCCTACAGTCCCCTTTTTTCCCACATCCGCCCCCTCCTCCTCCACTCCCTGGCCCATTGCCCGGATCCGGACATGGCCCTCAACAACCTGGAGGCCTACGCGGATAAGGTCTTGGACCCGAGGTTCTTCTATTCCCTGCTGCGGGATAACCCACGGGTCCTCGACCTGATCATCGCCATCTTCTCCCACAGCCAGTTCCTCGCTGATATCCTCCTCCACCACCCCCAGTATCTCTACTGGCTGTTAGAGCCCGGGCAGCTACGGCGGGCCAAGCTCAAGGAGGAGATGGCGGAGGAACTCGGCGCTGCAGTAGACGCCAAGGGAGGTCTGGAGGAGAAGATTCGCGCGCTCCGCCTCTTCAACCGCAGGGAGATCCTCCGTATTGGGGTGGCGGATGTCCTCGACAATCTGGACCTGGTGGATGTGACCCAGCAGCTTTCTTCCCTGGCCGAGGTCACCCTGCAAAAGGCCTTCGAGGCGACCCACGCCCATCTTCTGCGCAGGCACGGCAAGCCCCAATTACTGGACTCGGATGGGCTGGCTCGCGAGGCCTCCTTCACCATCCTGGGGCTGGGCAAGTTGGGAGGGGGGGAGCTAAATTTCAGCTCCGATATCGACATTATCTACCTCTATTCCGAGGAGGGGGAGACCCTCCCCTCCTCCCCGGAGATCGTCCGGGTGGACAATCGCTTCTATTTCTCCCGCCTGGCAGAGATGATCAACAAGGCCATAGCAGATCCTTCAGAGGAAGGCCACTGTTTCCGCGTGGATCTCAGGCTGCGACCCCGGGGGAGAAGCGGGGATCTGGCGCTCTCTCTGCGCGGCTATGAGATCTACTACGAGACCCAGGGGCAGACCTGGGAGCGCCAGGCCCTGCTCAAGGCGAGGCCAGTAGCCGGCGACGAGGCCCTGGGAAAGGAATTCCTGCAGGTCCTCACCCCCTTCATCTTTCGCCAGCACCTGGACTATCAGGCCATCTCCGAGATCAAGGCGATGAAGGAGAGGATCAACCTCTCCATCGCCCTGGATCCCGGGTCAGAGAGGGATGTCAAGCTGGGGCCAGGTGGGATCCGGGAGATCGAGTTCATCGTCCAGGCCTTCCAACTGATCCATGGCGGGCAAAGGCCCTGGATCCGGGAGACGAACACCCTGAGGGCCCTACACCGCCTGGCCGGGGAGCGCTTCCTGCCCACCGAGGAATACTCCGGCCTGGTCAAGGCCTACACCTTTCTGCGAAGGGTGGAGCACCGCCTCCAGCTCCTTCATCAGATCAGGACCCACAGGCTTCCGGAGACCCAAAAGGAGATGGTCAAACTCGCCAAGCGCCTGGGATATCACCGCCAACTGACGAGCACCCCAGCCGAGGACTTCCTCCACGATCTGCGGGAGCATACCGGGACGGTGAAATGGATCTACGACCGCCTCTTCTACCAGGGGCCATCGGTCGGCGCGGCCACCTCGGTCCCCTTATCAGGTGAGAGAGAGGTATCCCCTGCGGCCTCCGATCTCTCCCTGCTCCTGGAAGACCCGGAGGGGGGAGCGATGGTGAGGCAGAGGCTGAAGGAAGCGGGGGTTGCCGATGTGGAGCGGGGCTACCGGAATCTGCTGATGCTGAAGGAAGGCCCCTCGGGGGCGCAATTCGCCCTCTCCGAGAGCCGCCGCCTCCCCCAGCTCTTGCCCTTGCTGCTGGAGGCCTTGAAGTCGGCCCCGGACGCCGATATGGCGTTGAATAGCTTCGAGCAATTCGTGCGGGCCATGGGGGCCCGGGACTCCCTCTTCTCCCTTTTCTCCGAGAACCCAGGGCTGCTGAATGTCCTCATCCGGCTCTTCGGACACAGCGAATTCCTGGCCCAACTCCTGATCCTGCACCCCGACCTGATGAACCTCTTCCTCTACCCGGTGAACCTGGAGCGGCGCAAATCCAGGGCGGAGATGAAGGCCGAGCTCTCCTCCCTCCTGGCCGAGGCCAACAGCCCCCTCTCCCGGCTGGATGCCCTCCGGCACTTCAAAAAATCCCAGGAGCTGCGGATCGGCATCCGGGAGATCCTGGGCAAAGCGGATATTGACGAGACCTTTCACGACCTCACCGATGTCGCCGACCTCTGCCTCGGTGCGGCCCTGCAGATGGCCTCGGCCGAGACGGAGGCCCGCTACGGGATCCCCGAGGCCAAGGAAAAAGATCGGCCGTCGGCCAAGAGCCGCCTGACCCTGATCGGGTTAGGCAAACTGGGGGGCGTCGAGTTCAACTTCGGCTCCGACCTGGATATCCTTTTCGTCTATGGTGAGGAGGGGCAGACCACGGGGATAGCACGAGAGAACAGTCCGGCCACGGAGGTCATCACCCTGGGGGAATACTACAGCCGGCTGGCCCACCGCACCCTGAGGATCCTGACCACCCTCACCAAAGAGGGGGCGGCCTATCGGGTGGATGTCCGGCTGCGACCGGGAGGCCAGAAGGGAGAGCTGGCTCAGAGCCTGGACTCTTACAGCCGCCATTTCCAGTCCATGGCCGAGCTCTGGGAAAGGCAGGCCCTGGTCAAGGCCCGGGTAGTGGCGGGGGATCAGGACCTGGGTCATCTCTTCCTCGAAAGGGTGAACCAGTTCGTGTATGGAAGGTTGCTGAGCCCCGAGGAGATCGGCCAGATGGCCGAGATGCGGGATCGGATGGGCAATGAGCGGGGAGCCTACCATTCCCAATCCCTGGATGTCAAATTGGGGGTGGGAGGGATCGCGGACATCGAGTTCATCGTGCAGATGCTGCAGCTGCACCATGGCCAAAAGATCGAGGCCCTGCGAACCCCTCACACCCTCAAGGCCTTGGAGAAGCTCCCGGCCCACGGCCTCCTTTCTGCCGCTGAGGCAGAGGCCCTGAAGGATTCCTATCTATTCATGAGGCGGGTGGAGAATCGCCTGCGCATCCTCTCTGACCAACCCATTGACGCCCTGCCCTCCTCCCCGGAGAAGATCAACAACCTGGCCAAGCGCATGGGGTATATAGACGAGGGAGGGGGCGAGGCAGGTAGGCAGCTGCTCTTCGATTTGCAAGCTCACCAGAGCAAGGTGAGGGAGCTCTTTCGCCTCATCTTCGCCCGAGAGTCCCTCCCATAAAAAGATTAGGTTTTTTTCAGTGAGAGGAGTATATTGATCTTGGGTGGAAGGAGGACAGATGGCCGCTGCGATCTTGCCCTGGATGGACGGGATCGGGGAGGAAAGTCCGGACTCCACAGGGCAGGGTGCTCCGTAACGCGGAGTGGGGGCGACCCCAAGGAAAGTGCCACAGAAAATACACCGCCGATCTTCATCCCTTCCGGGATGGAGAGGTAAGGGTGAAAAGGTGCGGTAAGAGCGCACCGCTTTGATGGCAACATCAAAGGCACGGTAAACCCCACCCGGAGCAAGGCCAAATAGGAGGGCGATCCCCGCGGGTTTCGCCGCGGGAGAGAGGGTGGCCCGCCCAAGCCCTCGGGTAGGCCGCTGGATTCCGCCGGCAACGGCGGAGGTAGAGGAATGGTCATCACCCCTGATCGGCGCAAGCGGACAGGGGCACAGAATCCGGCTTATGGACTCCTTTCAGCCAAAAGCCCGTCAGTCAATTGCTGGCGGGCTTTTTCATTTTCAGGGGCCCGGATGATTATTTTCTGGCCTTATGCAATTGTCCCCTGTTCAGGGCGAAGGTTTTGTGCTATGAACCTGTTGGGATTGGACCGTTCAGGCGACTCAACTCACCTCTCATTTTTCCGCAGGCGGAGGACATGGCGAGACAGGTCCTGGTGATTGGCGGAGGGGCCTCCGGCATGATGGCCGCAGGCCGCGCTGCCGAGTGTGGGGCGGCGGTCACCCTCCTGGAGAAGATGCCCCAACTCGGGTCGAAGATCCTGCTCTCGGGAAAGGGTCGCTGCAACTTCTCCAATATGGCCGACCTCCGGGATTTCGTTGCCGCCTTTGGACCGGAAGGGAAGTTCCTCTATGGGGCCTTTACCCATTTCTTCCGCCCCGACCTCCTGGACCTTTTGGAGCGATTTGGCCTGAAGGCCGAGGTGGAGCGCGGAGGCCGCGTCTTTCCTGCCTCTGATCGCGCCCTGGATGTGGTAAAGGCCCTCAAACAATATCTCCAGCAGGGAAAGGTGAGGACTCGTCTCAATGGGGCCGTGGATCGGGTGGAGGTCCAGAAGGGCAAGGTCTCCCGGGTCTGTCTTGGGATAGGAGAGGCCCTGGAGGCCCATGCCTGCATCCTGGCCACCGGCGGGCTCTCCTATCCCCTGACCGGCTCTACCGGGGATGGCTATGAGATCGCCAAACGGCTGGGACACACCATCGTCCCCCTGCGGCCCTCCCTGGTCCCCCTGGAGGTGGAGGAGCCCTGGGCCAAAGAGCTGCAGGGCCTGAGCCTGCGCAATGTCAAGGCCTCCATCTTCTCTGGAAAGAAAGAGCGGAAAAAGATCGGGGAGGAGTTCGGGGAGATGCTATTCACCCACTTCGGGGTCTCCGGGCCCATCATCCTGAGGCTGAGCCGCCTGGCCTTCAAATCCCGTGCCCGAGGCAGGCTCACCCTTTGCCTGAATCTGAAGCCCGCATTGAATCCCGAACAGCTGGATCGCAGGCTGCTCCGAGATCTGGCCAAATACCACCGTCGCCAATTCAAGCACTGCCTGGCCGATCTGCTGCCGCGCCGACTCATCTGCGTCATCGTCAGGCTCTCGGAGATTGCCCCGGAGAAACCAGCCCATCAACTCACCGCCCAGGAGAGGGAAAGGATCGGGAATCTCCTCTCTGCCCTGCCCCTGACCATCCTGCGCCCCCGTCCCATCGAAGAGGCGGTGGTGACCGCGGGCGGCGTGGAGCTGACAGAGGTCAATCCCAAGACCATGGAATCCCGCATCATCTCAGGACTCTACTTCTGCGGGGAGATCCTGAACCTGGACGGCCCCACCGGCGGCTACAACCTCCAGGCGGCCTTCTCCACCGGCTACCTGGCGGGCGAGATGGCAGCCCAGGAGCCGGGATAGAGACACCGAAGGATCTTCGCCGCGAAAAGACCTGGAGGATCACCGGGGGATGGGCACGGAGAGGATCGCCTTGATGATCCAGTCGTCCACACTCCTGGTGAGGCCTCGTCCCACGCCGAAGTTCAGCTCCAAGGGACCCCGGTTCACATCCATGACCGCATAGGTGGTGTGCCCCTGCTCATCCAGGGCCAGGATTCGGTCGATCTGCCCCAGATCGGCATAGTGCTCCAGTCCGATCCCGATGCCCTGCCAGAGGTCGAAGCGCACCTTGATCGCGGGCTCGAAGGTCGGGTATTGCCAGCTATGGCCGCCGGAGAAGGACCATCCTAAGATGGGATTGAAGGAGACGAACCAGGGGTCATAGCGGAACCCCAGGATCGGCCGCAATTCGCTGTTCCAGTGGCTCTCTTCCAGGCGCTTGGAGACCCGCCCCAGCTCCCAGTTCAAGCCGGCGAAGATGCGGTCGCCCGCCAGGGCGGGAATGAATTTCAGACGGATCTTGGCCCCGTCCAGATAGAACTTTCCCTCCCGATCCAGCGCCATGGGCAGGTAGAGGCCCGCCTCGAAGGTCTTGGTCAGGCCGTAGGAGAACTCCGGGGTCACCCGCAGCAGGTGGTGGGAGGCCAGATCGCCTCGATAAGCCGGTTCCTTCTCTCCCTCCAGGACGAAGTTGGAATGCACCTCCAGGCCGATCTCGCCCGGCTGGTTGATGGCATCGTCGTAGACCTGGATCTCGTCGGAGGAGGCAGCGTAGGCCGGATTTTCCATGAGCGACCAGGCGGCCAGCACCAGTCCACAACAGATCCTCCACTTCATCGGTTGCACCCCCTTCCTACCACTCAATTGATGCCTCCCGCGAAGGAAGGAATCGCCAGATCAAGGCCTCAACTCTCGATGGAGTAGTCTGGGCCGGGCGTCAGCGGTTCCGGCTCTCCCAGTAGCGATCTGCCTCTTCATAGCCTTCGATCATCCTCTGCTCGATCTCCCGTCGAATCCGCTCGAATTCGTTGGCATCCGCCTCCCAGGGGACGAATTCCAAGGTCCCCATCCGTATATAGACCCGGCTGAAGGGCTTGGGGACTATGAACCGATCCCAGCTATTGAAGATCCAGGACCGTTCAAAGGAGACATACACCGGACAGATGGCCGCTTCTGCTTTTTGGGCCAGGAGGATGAGGCCAGGCTTGACGACCCTTGCCGGACCTCGCGGGCCATCCACGATGTGGGCCCCCGCCCTTTTCTCCGACATCGCGGAAATCATCTGCCGCAGGGCCCTCTCTCCTCCCCGGCTGCTGGACCCCCGAACCGGGACCCCCCCGAACCGTTGGGCGATATCGGCGATGACATCCCCATCCCGACTCTGACTGATCATGAGACAGAGCGCTAGCCGATGGAAGCGGGAATAGCAGAAGGAGACGAATAGCCTCTGGTGCCAGGCGCAGAAGATGAGCCTCCCGCCAGCCTCCAGATGCCTCTCGAATTCCTCCGCATTCTCCACCCGGACCCGAAGGGTCCAGACATAGAGGCGAAGGAGGTGAAAGATGACCGAGGGGAAGAGATTCCGAACGAAAAAGTACTTGAGATCCTTCTTAAGGCCCATGTGCGACATCTCCCTGATCGTGTCTCTTTTGGCATATCGAAAGATAGAGATAGACAGATCTATGGCCTGGCTATTTATCATGCCCTCGTTCATTTTTCCATAAAAAAGGCAGGGGCGACTGCCATCGGCTCGTGGCGATAGCTGAGGGATCGAGGATTCAAGGGGCCAAGGGCCAGACAAAAACTGTCTCCTTAATAGCCCTTGAAAATGCATAGCGAGCTCATTCCTCGCAGTCCCGCTTTAGCGGAATTAGCGAGCGAATTGTAATCAGATACCCCCGGGCAACCCCGACCCACTCTCTCTCCCCGGTCCGGCCGGCTCCTGAGCGACCTTGGGCGCTGATGAGCGAGGAGAGCTCGGAGATCGCAGGCCGAGCTGTCTGAGCCCTCCGATGGGCTTTTGGAGGAGGACGGGTTTAAAACAATCCCTTGCATTTGAGGCCCCTTACAGCTTTGCTGCGAGTAGCCTCAGCCCCCGAATCCCTGCCTGCGGCAGGCAGGCTTGAATCCTGGAACCCTGGACCCCTCTGCAAAAAGGCCTTGACACGAGAGAGAGAGAGAGAGGATAAGCTCAGCAATGTTGGAACAGTAGGGAGCTGATTCGGCTACTTAGGATTGCTACCACATAAAGCTCCATTTCCTCGTCGGCAGCAAGGTCAGGCCGGTTTTCGGCAGGGGGTGGAAAAGGCAGGCACCGGATAGATCGTTTTTTTCCGAAGATCACGGTGCCTTTTTGTTTGCGGGGGGATCAAGCAGGAATCGGGGACCAGGGGCCAGGGGCCGGTACGCAGCAAGCAGTAGGCGGGCGGCAGTAAGTAGCAAGCAGCGGATGGCGGATGGCAGGAAAAGGAAGGCGGGCGGGCAGCGAGAGACCCGCAGAAAGGAGGACTATGGAGGAAAAGTTATGGTTCATGGTCCAGGAAGAAGACGAAGATTAAGTCTCGCGGGCGATGGCCCGCAGGGAGGAGAAGTCATGAGAGGGAAACTGTTGTTTACGGCTCTTGCAGTTGCTATCCTGGCGGTATTTGCGTCAATGTCCCTGGCCGGGGCGGAGACCATCAAAGAGAAAAGCCGAACCGTCTATCACCTGACCAAGGTGGAAGTCATCCCAGTCGGCGATGCGCCCGGCCACATCATCGCGATTGCGGATGCAAGAGGGCTCACTTTCACAGAGGGCGGGGAGGTGCTTGCCTTCTCAAACAAGATCTGGTTCGATGTCACCAATGGGAGCGGCCCCCATTGGGCCTATTCAATCAACACCTATCCGGATGGATCCACCAGGGTGATGAAGGCCCAAGGCACCACCACGGCCCTGCCCAGCGGAGAGTCCACGTTCGAGGGCACATCCACCTTTGTCAAGGGGACCGGCCGATTCGAGGGGATTCAAGGAGAAGGGACCTATACGGGCAAGCGCCTTGCGCCCCTGACCCCGGGAGGTCCAGCGGATAGCTACATTGACGGTAACATGACCTACACCCTGCCCTCCCGCTAATTCCGTTTCCCTCACCTCACATGAAGGCAGGGCCAACTCTGGCCCTGCCTTTTTCGTTCCATTTCCCAAAATGGTTGAGTAGCGCGATACCTCTCCGGGAAAGGCTTGATCAAAAAGCAGTGGATATTCAGCGGGAGAGTTGCTATAAATAATGATGTAACCCGAGTAAGCCAGGCCGCAAAAGTGGGATCGGCTACAGTGTAAGAGGGAGGTAGAAATGCCGAAAGTGAATGAAATAAAGGCAGCCATTGAGGCTCTTCCTGAAGAGGAATATGTCCAGTTGCGACAGTGGTTTTCGGAAAGAGACTGGCAAAAGTGGGATGAGCAGATTGAAAAAGACTCGCAGGCTGGAAGATTGGATTTCTTGATTCAAGAAGCGTTAGGGGCGAAGGAAAAAGGAAGACTTAGGGATCTGTAGATGCATCGGACGACAGAGCGCTTCTGGGAATGCTTCAATAGACTTCCACAACCTGTCCAAACAATATCGAGGCGGAACTTTCAGCTTCTGAAAACAGATCCTATGCATCCCTCACTCCGCTTTAAGAAAGTCGGCACGTTTTGGTCAGTCCGGATTGGTCTTAATCACAGGGCACTCGCTCTTGAGGACGGAGAAGACTACATATGGGTTTGGATTGGATCCCATGATGAATATGAACGACTGATTAAAGACAGAGGCTAATGGAACCTTTTATACATAGCGTCATAAATAATACATCATAATTCAATTGCATCTCACACATCCCTCTGATAGGATAAGCCTGAAGGAGGGATGCGCCATGAAACGTCTTCAGGTTGCCGATCGGGAGCTGATGGAAA
>Ga0315274_10007176_pt1 | contig 16159 bp, 17 predicted proteins | sample YL17G02_20_MG_FD_203700 | JGI IMG/M metagenome (GOLD analysis project Ga0315274, IMG submission 203700) | Sediment microbial communities from Yellowstone Lake, YNP, Wyoming, USA - YL17G02_20 | ecosystem: Environmental > Aquatic > Freshwater > Lake > Sediment | place: USA: Wyoming | collected...
CATAGCCTCTGTTTGCAACTGGACCTCGAAGACCTGATGGTTCCGTTGAATCGCAATCTTATACGCCTCAAATCCGCTCTTCTTCTTTCTCAGTCCCAAATAATCTTTTACCTCCAGGAGTTCATGGAGGGATACCCCGTGAAACCATTGAATCGTCTTTTGTAATGCCGTCAAATCCTTTGTAATAACTTTTATCAAAATATGCCAGAATACCCCCTAGCTCTGCTGGGGGGATGAATGGCCTACCCTCTCCCCTGGGGGGAGAGGGTTAGGGTGAGGGGGAAATGATCTAATCATCACCCCCACCTCAATCCTCCCCCATCAAGGGGGAGGAAAGTTTTTCAGAGAATTAGATGCCCCGCAGCTCTGCTGCGGGGTACTTCACTCCGTAAACATCTTTTATGACCTGGCTGTACTGATTCGATACCTTATCCCGTCTGAACATCTTATCAATATCGAAGAGGATATCAGCCACCTTGTAGGCGAGGTTTGACGGCGTTTTGATTCGAGTAGAAATCAAATGAATTCCAAAAGGATTTTCCCTTTCCACAACTCCTTTGACGAAGGAAGCAATGCTCAATGTCTTTTCACCGCACCAGCATAAGGGTGCGTGGAGGAAGGAGCGATGTGAATCTCCTTCCTCATTTAGGTCTCTGAAACTTCCTGGAAGTTGCGTCTGGGATTTTTGAATTCCCCCATGCTCTTTATGGATGCACCTTCCCCAGACCTCCGAAAAGAGAGAGACCCTGCACCCTAACATCCCGTCGGCCAGATCCTGGGTAAAAGTATAAAGGCCCCTCTCACCGGCCTCAATGGCGGCACAAAAAACTTCCCGCACGTGGCAGACATTTTCTTTTTCAATTTGAAACTCCTCATTGCGATGTATGCTGTTTCTCATCGCTTCCAAAATCTGGGTGAGCTTTGGATCCTGGACCACTTTTTCTAAGGGCGATCTAAATAAGGGTCTTGCCATAGGTTACTCACCTCCGAAGATAGTCTTTTTGAGTATCAAATACCGATATATTTCTCAAACCGTTCAAGCTGCGTTTCCATGGCCTGTACTTCTTCATAGACCATTCTTGCCTCTTTAGCTAAATCCGTATTTTTAGCCAGTTGAAGCATGCGGCGAGAGAAACCTCCAATGGCAGTGATCCGGTCCCGAAAGGCATGGGCAGTCTCTTTGACCATGGCCTCCTTTAGCCGGTATGTCTCTATCAATTGCTCAACCAGCTCAGCCTTAGCGACCGCCGCCCCAATCAACTCCCCCACCACTTTTAGATACTCAAAATCTTCTTTTGTGACAGGGATCCCCTTTTTACCACAATCGACAATTAAGGCACCTACTCCTTTTTCCTCTTGCGTTATCGGGTCCACATACCAGAGAGGAACGATGGCTTTGACTTTGACCTTCTCCAACAGGGTGTGTTCATAACCTTCTGTTTCGCTCGGATCTGTCAGGTTCACAGGATTTCCATTCTTAACCACGTTCCAAACAATGCTATCCCTGCAGATGGGAACCTGCTCTATCGGACACTCGAATTTGCCAACCCAGCAATGGAGTTTGAGGTCTTCTTTTTCTTTTAAGACACACCGGGCTCGTTTGCCTAACCTTCGACTGATATGGTCCAGACAGGTCTTGATGAGATAATCCCGGTTCATACACCAGCTCACCAAACGGGCAATCTCGAGAAGATCCTGGTAACGCTTGAACAGTTCTTTTTCCCTTATCGATCTACTGGATTGCATTCCTGCCATATCTAAAACCTATTCCAAAAACCTCAGGAAGATCTGTAGGAATATCATCCACTAAAATACCACTTGATAGTGGATGAGGCCGGCCTCCAAGCAGCGGATGATCCAACAATGCTAAGCGCCGGTGTAATATAATCTCTTCTAAGAGTTTGCGGTCGTCAGGATAGATAAAACTAAGAAGGATTTGAGTGAGCGAGGGCCAGGTGATCCGTAAAAAGATCCAAAAACGCTCACCCCTCGGATAGAAAAAGGCCTCCCATCGAGCAAAGTGATCCACAGATTCGTATTTCTCATGGTTAATGTATTTCCAGCCTTCCCATTCAGGAACAGCTATAAAGAGTAATCCCTGTGTGAGGAAAAAACCGGCGTTTTTTAATGCCACGGCCTCATGGAGTCGTGAAGCCAACTCGGTATCGGATTTATTGGGAGACGGAGACTCATTGAGTTCTTTTAACATGGTTCCCTCCTCAATTTTCGCCTCTCACGGATGTTTCTTTTGATCCTTTCGACAAAGGCCCGAACCAGCCATCCTCTTTTGTAGAGAATCGAGGAGAAGATCGGGAGGATGCACCCACATCGGTCACAATCCGCTTCCGGGCCAAGGGTGCATGGATACTTAGGGTGCCCCATGGGGTCAAGGCTTAACCCCACATAGTCAAAAGGACAATCGGATAAAATTTTTTGAAGGGGCTGAGATTTCATAAGCTTTAGCATCTGGAAGGTGTTATAGATAAAGTCCCCATAGGTCTTTTTCAGTGCCAGGAGGGTATCCAGCACGTAATCACGTTCGGGCCAGTCGAGCCAGAGTTCCTTTCCTTCCCCCATGCGTGGGGTATGGAATTCGAAGAAGACTCCTCGAATCTTTGTATCGTTTTGCCATTCCAAGAGAAAACTTAAAATTGAAGAGACATTCTTACGCGTGATACAGAAGGAGACGATCACATTCAGATCGGGTCTGTTTGCATGGCCTTTTACCAAATCATAGACGCTCTCATTGGCTCCGGTGAGTTCTTTATAGTATATCTTTGTGCCCGGAACAGATACTACAAAGGTGCAATCAGACCATGAAGGCAATTCAATTGTGCCATTTGTAAATATAATATTGGATTTAAAGAATTTCTTCCCTGCCTCAATGACATCAGGGCACAAGAGGGGTTCCCCTCCAAGCCAACCACAGATGAAGAGGGGTTTACCTCTTGATTTCATCTTCTCCAGTTGTGCAATCCACTCCTTTGACGAGAGTTCGGAAGTATAATCCTGACGGCTGAAGTAACAATGGAGGCAGTGGAGGTTACACCGGTAGGTCACGTCGATGGACATCAGACCGCCAAAGGGGAAACCACCGAATCCAATTTGCAAATAATCAGACAGGGTCCAACGGTTCGCCTCCATTGCATTCCCTTCCTATGGATTTTCTCGATTGGCGCTTAGACCCATTACGATAGCTCCGAGTCTTTCCTGTTGGGCCCTATTGATACTTTCTGCTAAGCCTTCTTCTGCTTCTTGAATGCTCGGCTTCGCCTGCCCCTTGATATACTCATTTTGCCAGACCCGGTCAGCAAACTGAGCAAAACGATCAGCATAGGCATCCATTTCGTGACTTTTCTTGGTATAGATTTCCTCAGCGCCCGGATGGGTAAAGTAGGGTTTGGTTTCGTCAATCAATTCGCGCATTACGTGCGGATTATCAATAATCATGCAGGGCCGAAGATGATTTGAGTTATGGGGCTGTCTTGCCCGAATGGAGCGAAACAACAGGCTATCGAGAGCTTTAGCCAATGTCGTGCTCCGAATGTTATCGACCGCAATGTGAGTGTAGACACAAGGTTCCACATCTCCTTTGGCATTGAGGTGGAAGTAGCGGCGTCCTCCGGCAATGCAACCATTGACATGGGGGCCATCGTTCCAGAAATCGAGAAAGAACATCGGCTTCGTCTCACGGAAATACATGACCTGTTTTCGAAGGTGATTACGCTGCTCAGGAGTGACCATCAGGGAGAAATCTGCCTGCCCATTGACAGGGATATACAGGAAGTACATCTGGGCGAAAGTTCCCTTTTTAAGCATAAAATCTACAAATTCCTCTGAAGCCACCACTTCCACATTTTCCTTTGTCACGGTTGCCGATGTTCCTATGAGAACCCTGGCCTCTCTGAGGTCATCAAAGGCATTCATAATCTTTCTGTAAACCCCTTTTCCTCGCCAGCGGTCTGTCTCTTCCTCATACCCCTCGATGCTGATCACCACCATTGCATTTCCCAGTTCAGAAAGTTGTTTCGCTTTTTCTCTGGTTATTAATGTCCCATTCGTGTAGACCTGGAAGAAGATCTGAGGATGCTCCTCTATCATCTGAAAGAGATTCGGATAAACAAAAGGTTCGCCGCCAAGGACTGTGATAAAGTGGATTCCCATTTCCTGACACTCTGCCAGAACCCTCTTCACCAATTCATAGGGAAGTTCAGGCTTCGTTCCGTATCCCAAGGTATAGCATCCTTTACAGCGGAGGTTGCAGTGGAGCGTCGGTGAAAGGATCATGACGAAAGGGGGCCAGAACCCATGTTTAGCTTCAAATTGCTCGCGTTTCTTTCCCCCGAGAAACCAGGCCCTGTAAAAGAGGGTTTCGAAGAGGGATCGACTGTTTTGAGTAGGTATGTAGTTGAGGACACGCCTAAAAAGATGCTTGGCAGGATGTTTGGGATCCTGGAGAAGACGGCGTACCCCGGCAATGCCAGAAAGGACCTCCTCATCTGAAGTGAGCTTTTCCCCAAGAAAGGTCAGCCGAATCAGGTTTTCGTCGGGAATTCTGTTAAGCATTTCGAGAATAAGAGAGATCACCTGGTGCGTTGTAAACCCTTCGATCTTCGTTTTGAAGTCCATATGAAGCACCTCCTTTCTGCTTGACGAAATTCTTTGCCATTTACCCCGTTAGAAATCCCTATCATTTATGCTGGAGATGGCATAAATAGAAAGCATTAGCTCCTTCATTGAGGCCGGGATCAAAGCCCCGCCCTTTCTAACGGGGTTTACATAATATGTTTATATCTGCATAAACAGTTATATTGAATGAAATTTTTTTTGCCCTCCTCTCCAACACCTTTCCTTAGATGCTCTGATCCTATCCCACTATCTTCAAGCAATTTAATGTACCAAAAGGGTTGTCTACAAAATCACAACAACTAGGGTCACTCTGCCATTCCCCGTCCACGAAGAACCGGTATCCATATTGGCCTGGATTGAGATTCAGCGATATCTTCCACATCCCATTCTTATCACGCTTCAAAGGGTGTGAAGAGAGATCCCATTGATTAAAATCTCCTGCTAAGAATACACTGTGTGCGGAAGGAGCTAACAAACTGAACTCGGTTTTCTTTGCCTTCTGTTTCTTACTCGACGGTTTCACCATACTCCATCACCTCCTCCTTGAGAGAATATATTTCTGTCATGCTGAAATTTTTTCAGCATCTCTGCTCCTCCGTAACCATAGATCCTGAAACAAGTTCAGGATGACAATTACGGGTTATGGTCTCACCTGCCTTCTTTCCCAGGAATACTGTCCACCGGATCATCTACGATCGCTACTGCGGGCCTTACTCCCAAAGGCATGATCGCTTCCTCTTCAACTCCGAAATACTTCTGACGGAGCTTGAGAGCCACATTCACTAAGCTGATGAGTACCGGCACTTCTACCAATGGTCCGATCACAGCTGCAAAAGCTTGACCGGAGTTGATCCCAAATACTGCGACAGCTACGGCAATGGCGAGCTCAAAATTATTTGAGGCAGCAGTAAACGAGAGTGTCGTACTCTGGGCATAATTGGCCCCCACCTTCTTGCTCATATAGAACGAGACCAGAAACATAAGCACGAAGTAGATGAGCAATGGGATGGCGACTCGCACAACGTCCAAAGGAATCTTCACAATGAATTCGCCTTTGAGGGAGAACATAACCAAAATGGTGAAGAGAAGGGCGATCAGGGTGATGGGACTGATTTTTGGAATGAACTTCTCATGGTACCATTTCTTATCCTTAATTTTGATGAGACTAAATCGCGTGATGACTCCGGCGATGAAGGGAATTCCGAGATAAATGAAAACACTCTCGGCAATTTGACCAATGGTGATATTGACCACCAGCCCCTTAAGCCCGAGAAATGGAGGGAGAACAGTGATAAAAATGTAGGCATAAAGGGAGAAGAAGAGGACCTGGAAGATAGAGTTAAAGGCCACCAGACCCGCGCAATATTCGGTATCTCCTTTAGCTAAGTCATTCCAGACGATGACCATGGCAATGCAGCGGGCAAGGCCAATCATGATGAGACCCATCATATATTCGGGATATCCCCTGAGAAAAACGATGGCCAGAATGAACATTAGGATAGGACCGACAACCCAGTTCTGAATGAGAGAAAGGCCAAGGACTTTATAATTTCGAAACACTCCACCCAGCTCTTCGTATTTGACCTTGGCCAGGGGAGGGTACATCATCAGAATGAGACCAATGGCAATGGGGATGTTGGTCGTTCCAACCTGGAATTTATCCCAGAAGTTGACCACTCCAGGGAAGACATATCCCCAGAAGACGCCCACAAACATGGCGAGAAAGATCCACAACGTCAGAAACCGATCCAAAAAAGAGAGTTTTTTAATCACCTGTTCCCCAGCCATCTTTTCTATCCTCCTTTTTTTTACACTCCTGCGGGTTTCACGAAATTTCTAACCAATTGATTTCATTAGCTTATTCAACCTACAATTTTTTGACTTGCCCTCCTATAAACATTCCTAATTGCTTACAATTACTTACACAACTGCAACCACTTCAATCAACCTATTTTTAGCCTCTTTAAAAAGGGTGGGGGGGAGGGCAATTTTTTCTCTCCCTTACTTCCTCTCCCCCCATGGGGAGAGGATTGAGGTGAGGGGGGATTGCCTCTCTTCTTTTCTATGACTCTCTGAACTATTTCATAGACACCTTCAATATTGTTAAATATCTCCTGATCATTAAATCTTATTATTTCCACCCCTATCTTTGACAACTCTGTAGTTCTTAATTCATCCCTTTGTCTACCTTTATCTTCATCATGCTGCCCACCATCAGCTTCGATACCAACTCTACATTCCGGACAATAGAAATCTAAGATAAATCTACCAATAGAAAATTGCCTTCTAAACTTCGCCCCAGCCAGTTGACGATTCCTCAATAGCGCCCAGAGCTTCTTTTCAGCATCTGTTTCTCCTTTACGAAGTCTTCTGCATTTCTCAATATTGTTGCGCTTAATTCTACCCTCCTATTACCCTAAATCCCCCTCACCCTAACCCTCTCCCCAATGGGTAGAGGGAAGATTTCAAAATTTATTTTGTGAAGCCTTATATTTACACTCCTGTCAGGAGAGAGGGGCATGCTTCGTTCTCGCAGGGTGACCCTTTGACCAACGGGCGGCCTTAAATTTCATCATGGCTTTGCAGCCCCCCTGCTTTTTCAGTTCCAACAGCTTCTCTCTGTCCATGCGGAATTGCGGGAGATGAGATAATTGTTTCTTCAAAAAATCGAGCTGAGCCCTGTAGACATCATCTACTGGTTCCTTCAGCCAATAGTGCATCCATACCCCTGCCCGTCTGCTGTTCGTCAGGCCAGAGTGCTTCAAGTAGGCAAGATGTCTTGATACCTTGGACTGGGGTTCGTCCAGAACGAACATGAGGTCGCAAACGCAAAGATCACCTTGGGTGAGCAGCATCATGATTCTAAGCCTCGTCTCATCTGAAAGGGCCTTAAAAAATTGAACTAATTGTTCCATGTTTTCTAACTCCTTTATAATTAAATCCGTATATGCAGATATATACATGGAACAGTTTTATTTGTCAAGGAAAAAATTCAAGAAAAATTCAGACCTCTCTTCCCGTTTTTGAACTTCGCTAATCGGACCGGTAGACTACCGGCAAATCACACCCCTCAGGCCCCTCCAAAACCGACCGTCACTTTATCTCCGTCAACAATAACGGGCACCTGTCGACGGCCACCGGAAAGACTCAACATCTCATCGAGTTTTTTAAGGTCTGCCCCTACGTCGAAGAAGACCGCCTTGTCCCCATAGGCTTCCCGAGCCTTATTTGTATAGGGTCAACTCACCGTGCCAAAAATCATCACTTTTGAAGACATTTCATTCCCTCCTCTTTTTTATCAAAATATGCCAGAATACCCCCCAGCTCTGCTGGGGGGATGAATGGCCTACCCTCTCCCCTGGGGGGAGAGGGTAGGGGTGAGGGGGAAATGATCTAATCATCACCCCCACCTTAATCCTCCCCCATCAAGGGGGAGGAAAGTTTTTTAGAGAATTAGATGCCCCGCAGCTCTGCTGCGGGGTACTTCACTCTGTCGTCAACGTACATCTGATTTCCCGCTGACAAAGTCACTTACGGGCATCGAATGATGCCCTGTGCCCACAAGCAACCTCCACAGGTGGGGAGAGTGTTACCCCGGCAATCCTTCTCATTCGCCCATGAAAGCTCACATCCGGCGCAAAAAACGCAATGAGAAAAGTTAAAGGCCTGCACGCGTTCTCGCAAGTTCACATATTCCGTTGTGTTCCACAGGTTAGGTAAGGTCCGTTCAGCGATGTTTCCGATAACATAACGCCTCGAAACTCGTTTCCGCTCATCCAGAAAGCTGACATAGCTGTGCATCAGTGGGAGACAGGGACTGAGGTTTCCTTCCCAATTGATCGCCGTCACCCCATTTTCGATAAATGGGCAGCGATCGCTTGCTTCTCCTAAGATGGCTCCACCGATGCTCACACTCTGTCCCCCATTTCGGAGAGCCCGATAAAGTTGGTCCCGCACGATTTGATATACGTCTATTTTTGGTAACGTCACATGAGGCACCCGAAGAGGAGGTTGGTAAAGAATGTCTGTTATCGCTTGGGAGTACAAAATCTCGTTTTTCAATTCTTCGTTGTATGGAATAACATTGGTAACCAGAACGCGTGTCACATCCAATTGACTTCCTATCCGGAGCACGGAGGGCAGGTCGGTAATATTTCGCTTCATTGCCACAAACACGATCCCGATCTCGGGAGTAAGAAGATGTTTTTCAATTCGAATATTCCGAAAGTGCTTGAGATTGGCCAGCACCTCGGGTAGAGTGGCACCTGAGCGGACATCGGCATAACTTTCTGGTGTTGCTCCATCCACCGAAACCCACAATCCATTGAGGCCTGCTTCGATCAATTGTCTTGACATGTCTTTTGTAAGAAGAGTGCCGTTGGTAATCAGTTCGATAGATCCGCCGAGGGTTTTGGCCTGAGCCACCATTTCAGGAATGGCCGGGTGAGCCAAGGGTTCACCAAATCCTCCAAAAAAGATGGAAGGGGGAGGAGAGAAGACTTTCAACCCTCCGATGATCCGCAGGAACGTCTCGTTGTTCATCTGGCCTAATGGTTCATCCCAAACATTTCGCATACAGGTACGGCATTGCAGGTTGCAACGATTAGTTGGCTCAATGTAGACTTTTGCCAAGTGATTCACAGGCCGGCGTAAATGTAAGCCGTTCGCGCCTTCCTCAAGTCGAACCTGAACCCCAGGTCTTAACCCGAAGAGAGATATCACCTCTGGTGGAAAGACTAATCGTCCTTCCTCGTCGACGTGGGCACTTAATTCTGGTTTCAGCTTCATATAAAGGGTCTCAAAATTAAATTAACGTAGTCATGAGGAAATCTCCCCTCCCCCCTCTTTGTCAAAGAGGGGTAATTCCTCCCTTTAGTATGTTTTCCCTACCGAAGGTAGGCAAAGGGAGGTCAGGAGGGATTTTACAAATCAATGCCGTTATTATTACGAGACTGTTAATGAAATCTCTCTCGTCTATCTGCTCTGCAGCACTCAAAATCAAGTTCACCAAGGGATCGGTCTTTTAAGTTGATCCCTTGACGAGTCAATTAGCTTCTCAATTTCTTTATCATATTCCATTCCGGGGTGCATCAGAGAGAGATGGTTCTCAAAAGTATTTTTGCCCTCTGTATTCGGCATTTTCTTCAACTGTTCATTAAATTGTTTCTGGATCTCTTTGAGCTTTTCGATTTCTTTAACATATTGAGGATCCTCTATCCTCTTCTGGACCTCTTTAATGTTTTTTTGGATCATTGTTATTGGCAAGACATCCACAAATTCATTAGATCCCTTTAATAGCCTTAAATTCATCCTCCCAATATGAGCCCCAAAAGCATCCGTCTGAACATAGATGGAATGATGGAATTGCTTTGGAAAAATGAAGGAGCGGTCATTTCCTCCGATGATAATGGATATTTTGGAAATCCTTTGGGTAAACGTTTGAATCTCAGGAGGGGTGAGATGGGCAAGGGCAATGATATGATCGCAGTCGGCCAAATAACGATTGATTGTTTCCAGCGCGGCTTTGATTGGATCTTCGATAAAATAGCTCTTTAATTCCTTCTGAATAGATGGGTGAATATCGGGAGTCAGAAGACCGATGATCCCTATTCTCATCCCGTCCACTTCCTTAACCAGGTGGGATTTAAAAATGGGCTTTCCCATCTTTTTTTCTTTCAGATTTGCAGAGAGAAAAGGGATATTCGATTTTTTTTGAAGATTCTTCAGATATTCTACTCCTAATCCGAGGTCGGTATCCCCGATATTTAAAGCGTCATATCCCATCTTTTCATAAATCTTCAGAACCACCCCTGCTCTCCTCCTTGCCTTTTCCCTCTCGCTCTCTCTATCAAAAAAACTGAGCACCAAAGCATCTCCTCCATCGAGGATAAGGAGGTTTAGGGCCTCCTTTCTGACCGTATTGATGTAAAAAGACCTTCTCGCCAGCCCTCCATTATCCCCTGTTTCAGGACAGGTGCCGCAGGGTTCTACTTCTCCTAAGGTATTGGAAGAGTAGATGAGTGTGAAAGAAGATTCCTTCCCATGGCTTGAGGAAACGGATAGCAATAATACGAGAAATGAAAACAGAGTACCCATCAGAAATGTTTTGCTTCCCATTTTCTCCTCCTTCCGACCAGTTCCTGAATGATCTTCTGAATTACAATCTGCTTATTATTTTGTTCAAGGCTTTTCATCAAGAAATTTCCTGAAATCTTTCAACTTCAGATGAAGGGAAGCCGATCCGTTCATATTCCTCTGAGAGGAGTTGACTAATCTGCTCAACAGAGGGAAGGTTCAATGCCGTTTTGGCGATTTGCTCACAATGTTTATATTCGATCGAGCGAACGATTTTCTTTGCTTCCAGAAGGGAAGCAGGGTTCATACTTAAATCCACAAGTCCCATACCGACAAGGAAAGGGATATATTGAGAATTTCCGGCCATCTCGCCGCATAACGTGACTGGCTTATTGGCTTTCTTGGCCACTTCGGTCACAGTCTGAATTAATCGAAGAACGGCTGGGTTGAGAGGTTGATAAAGTGAACTCACCAGATCATTATCACGATCTACGGCCAGGGTATATTGGATTAAATCATTCGTTCCGATGCTCAGAAAATCCACTTCATTAATGAGTTGGTCCACAATAATCGCCACTGAAGGGACCTCGATCATAATTCCGAAAGGAATTCTTTCATCAAAAGGAATCCCTTCCTTTCGAAGCTCCAGCTTCGTTATCTCAAGCAGCTCTCGAACCTGTCGGATCTCCTCGACGCTTGAGATCATCGGGAAAAGAATCTTGAGGTGGCCATAGGCGCTTGCCCTCAAGATTGCCCGAAGTTGCTCTTTGAAGAGATGGTTCTCCCTCAAGAAAACCCTTATCGAGCGATAACCCAAAAAGGGATTTTTTTCTTTTTGACTTCTTCCATCCTCGAAAAATTTGTCACCTCCAAAATAGAGGGTCCGGATCGTGACCTCCCTGTCCCCGGCCTGAGCCACTACCTTCTGGTAAAGAGAAAACTGTTCGTCCTCTGAAAGAAATCGCCTCCACACAAGAAAGGGTAATTCCGTCCGGAAGAGTCCTATGCCATGAGCTCCGAAATGTAAAGCATATTCAAGATCGACCAGGCTTCCGATATTGGCCCACAGACGGATTTCATGGCCATCCAGGGTTTCAGAAGGTAAGGGAATAATTTTCTGTAACTCCGTTCGATAGGATTCGCGTGTCTTCTGGAGATTCCGGTAATTTTGGATCACTTCCTCAGGTGGGTTAATGACGACCATCCCCATATCGCCATCAACGACCAGGAGATCTCCCTTTTTAACTTTTCTCAGTAATCCCTCAAGGCCAACGACCGCGGGGATTCCAAAAGAACGGGCCAGAATGGCAGCATGGGATTCCTTGCCCCCCGACTCCGTGGCAAAGGCAAGGACCTTCTCCCTATCGAGCCTGATTGTATCCGAGGGGGTTAATTCTGAGGCTACGACGATGATCGGTTCTTCCAAATCGCAGATGTTGTCCTCGGAAGGCATCAATTTTTGAATTACCCTTCTTCCGATATCACCGAGGTCCTGAGATCTCGTTTTGATATAGGGATCATCCATTTTCTCAAAAACTTTTTTAAACTCATTAATTTGCCTCAGGACCGAAGCCTCCGCATTGATGCCATTTTCGCGAATATCCTGAAAGATCTGTGAGATGAAGTAAGGGTCTTCAAGAATGGCCACATGGGAAAGGAAGATTTCCGCCTCCCTCTTGCCGATTTCTTGAGAAATGCGGAGATTGTCCTGAATCAGTTCGTCAATCACCTGACGAACAGCTTGCTTGAGACGTGCGATTTCTTTCTCTGCATGCCCCTCTTCAAGAGGGCGCTTTTCTACAAGAAGAAGGATGTCCTGAAAGACACAAGCCTTCCCGATCACAATTCCGGGTGAGGCCGAAATCCCTTTTATGAAGCGTTTGGCAATCTCTTTTTCCATCTTCTCATCCTGTTCCAGTTAAGCCGCCTTTTCTCCAACCCAATCCATCAATATCCCCATTATGAAGGCCAAAACGATCACAAAGGAAATGCGCAGTAATGCAAAAGGCCAGCCTAAGAACTTCGTTTCAAGAGGAAGAAGAGGAGCCTTTCCTCCCCAAGCTGTAATGAAAGAGGCAATAGCCCCTGTTCTTGCACCTTTATCCTTTAAAGTTTTGGGGAGCGGAAAAACTGTAAATAACGAACCCCCCATTAAAATAGGAAATGTGCAGACAAGGATGAACCCTTTTAGCCCTGATCCTTTTCCAAGCAGTTTTACAATGGTTGCAGGTTTGACCCATACCTGGAAGAGACCGATGAAGATCGAGACGGCTATGATAATATCAAGAACCTCAAAAAAAGTGAGGTAAACAGTTTTAGCAATGATCATTCCCTTGGATGCATTGAGGGTATAAATAAAAAGGGTGATCACGACACTTAAGGAGAGGAATTGAAATGCATCATTTTTGAGTAATTTTTTCATCTCAGGATGACCTCCATCAGAAGAGATATGAAAAAGGCAAGAACAAAGGTAAAGATATTTCTTGCGATGGTGAACCTTTTCCCGAGGAGCTTGAATTCAAGGGGCAGGGTGGTGATACCGATCAGGATCGCTGTAAAAACAAATCCCGCAATTGAGCCGTAGCTTGCTCCATTCTTGAGAAGGTAGCCTCCAAAAGGAAAGACGGCAGGGGGCATAAAGAGCGCCACCGAACCGACAATTTCGGCATAAAGGATCCCAAGGATACCGCTTTTCTGGCCCAGGATGGAAACAATCGTTTCCCTTGAAACGTAGGCCTGGATGAGACCCATCAGAACAAAGACAAAGATCAACACCGGTAGAATGACATAAAATATCTTGAAGGTGGCCTTAAGGGCTTCCTTTGTCTTCTGCTTTTCTTTGAAAAATGAGATCCCTAACAATACAATTGCAATAATAAGATAGATATGACCTGCTCGCATAATCAAATTGCTCCTTCGATAAATTCAATGGCAATTGGCCCAGGAAGAAAGATATTGGCCGCTACCTCTACTCCCTTTAAGATGGCCGCCGGTATGACGCAGCTATTCCGGCAGAGATGTTTTGAAGCAAGGATATAGGTAGTCGTCAAGTTCATCGGTCGGTCCATTTCCTCACCGATATTCAACTCCTTCAACTCCAAGGCCAATTTTTGGACGTGTTCGCAGGTGGTTTGAAATGTGATTGAAACCTTCGTCTGGCTGATTTTCCTTACTTCAATCGTCGTCTCCTGTCCGCAAATTCCTGCCTTCACCCAAAGTACGGGCATCATTTCCCTCCTAAATCAGTATATTTATGTGTTCTCTCAACGCAATTTATATGTCTCACGCCATTACGTAGTTATTCGAATTTCCTGAACTAATACAAACGCAATAAATCTCATTACATCCATTGATATCGCCCCTCACCCTATCCCTCTCCCAAGCGGGGAGAGGGGAGGGTGAGGGGGTCTATTGTCAAAAAACTAAACGCGTTAGCATTAATCGAGATCGCAAATTTCGTCTCAATGTTTCTCTCATCTTTGATCGGGTTGATTTAAGGCCATTCTCTTCGTCCGGGGATGAATTTGACTCTCCATGACTGGAAGTCCATTACTTTAGCATGTATTTGCCACTTCCTCATTTCATTGTCCATCCCTCTGGGATAAGATATTCACCTCCGACCGGAGTGTCAGGCCGGGTGAAGCGACGGGCTTCTTGAGGGGTCATCAAATAGTGATATTTCTGGAAAATAGCCTTGCCTTCCCGGGTTAAGAGGAAGTCAATGAACTTCTGGGCCGACGACCTGTCCCTTGTATATTTTGAAATGGCAATCGGAAGATAGCCTATTCTGGAAATCTCATCCGGCTTTAAATAGATCGTTTCGATGCGGTCAGGGTCCCAATAATGAAAGACTTCCCATCCGAGGACAGCATCTACAGCCTTAAGAGAAATGGCTACCGCCGTTTTTTCACAGCTTTCCGTGTAATTGACTAAGTTCCTTCTAAACTTTTCCTTATCAGCGGGTGCGAGATTTTTCTCGATGATTTCAACGGCATAAAGTCCGACACAGACCATTTCGGGATTGGCAATGGCCACCCGGATTCCATCCCGGGTTAAATCTTTGAGAGAATGAATCCCCTTAGGATTGCCTTTCTGAACGTTGATCGAAGGAACGAGATAGACAACCAATTTTTCCGATTCAGGGAAGACCAAGGCCTCCTTCTTTGCTTTTTCCATAAAATCAGATGATCCTGGGAAATAGAGATCACCTTTTTTCCCCAATTTCATCTGGGAAAGGACGAATCCAGATCCCCCGAAGATAACATCGACATGTATTCCCGTCTTTTCCTGGAAAACTCTTACAACCTCTTCGGTCGGAGGTTTACTTGCGGAACCAGCGAAGATCAAAATCCCTTCGGAAGAAGATTGGGTATTTTGGATGGCGACAAACATAAGAAATATTGGAATTAAAAAAATGGTCCTTTTCATTTTTATTCCTTCCTGGTATGATTTTTCGATTCATTTGTGAAACTCGATCTTGGAATGCTTGGAATAGAATTCCTAAGTGACAGCCAGCTAATTATTTGATTTCCTGAATCACTTTAGTTCTACATAAGCTTTCAATAAAGCCTCCTTCATTTGTTACATAGCACATCCATCTTACATAGATTCTGGGTTTCCGCCTGGATGACGGTGTGATGGATGCCATGTTTCTGCTGAAGCATCTCGTTGATGTTCTTGATAACCCTGTCAGTGTCTCCTTTTCCATCACTTTCTGCCGTACAGACATGACAGGAAAGAAAGACATCGGATGAGTCAATTGACCATATGTGAAGGCCGTGTACGCTGCTGATCCCTGGCACCTTCAAAATATCCTCGAGGATTTTGTCAAATTCGAGGCCTTCGGGAACACCTTGCATGAAAATATGGATTGTTCTTTTGATCACCCCGAGACCGCTCCAAAGGACCATGCCAGCGATGAGTAGGCTAACGGCCAGATCCAGTATCACCCAACCGGTTAGGTAGATGAGGAGGCCCGAGCCGATGACCGCAACGGAAGAAATCGCATCATAAAAGAGATGGAGGTAGGCCGCTTTGACGTTTAGATTGCTTTCCTTCTTTCCCAGGATGACCATTGAAAAGAGGTTTCCAAGCAGCCCGATTGTCGCGACTCCCAGCATTAACCCTAAGGACAACTCTGGCGGAGCCGACATCCTTTTCAGGGCCTCCACCACGATAAAAACTGCAATGCCTACCAGGGACAAAGAATTGATCAGGGCAGTAAAGATCTCTGTTCTCTTAAACCCAAAGGTATGTCTTCGAGTGGCCTTTCGGCTGGAAAGTTTCTCCCCGAGGAAGCTCAATCCCAGGCTGATCACATCCGAAAGATTGTGTCCGGCGTCTGAAAGGAGGGCGAGACTGCCAGAAAGTGTTCCACCGATCGCTTCGGCGACAGTGATGCCAATGTTGATCAGTATCGCCCATCCAATATTCTTACCATTGTGGTCATGTTCAT
>Ga0315274_10007177_pt1 | contig 16157 bp, 9 predicted proteins | sample YL17G02_20_MG_FD_203700 | JGI IMG/M metagenome (GOLD analysis project Ga0315274, IMG submission 203700) | Sediment microbial communities from Yellowstone Lake, YNP, Wyoming, USA - YL17G02_20 | ecosystem: Environmental > Aquatic > Freshwater > Lake > Sediment | place: USA: Wyoming | collected...
TTGCTTCTGTTTTCAAGAATTGTTGCGGCGACCTGTAAGGTTTCCTGATCGATGTTATAACCTTTGGGTGCCTGAAGGACAACTTGCAAGCCCCCACGAAGGTCAAGCCCTAGAACAGGCGAAACGTTTCGCTTAAAAATATTTGTTTTTAGATCCTTTAATACAGGAAAGTCAATAATAACGACCACCATAAGGATTGCAAGAATTAGTAAGATTCTTAATAACTTGTTTCTCATAAGAACAATCTTCCTCCAGGAGGGTTTTTTGAAACGATTCAGTATTATACTCTCCTTATAAAAACTAATCGCAATAATTAGAAAAGAGGACTTTATTGCTAATAAGTTTTATTAGGCAAATTCGTTTCCTTGACAGATTGATAAATATACTTATATAATGTCACCTCAAATTTTTTGTATGTCTGCAATTTATAAGGAAATAAGATATGACACCATTACCGAAGAGAAAATTATCCAAGGGTCGCCGTGACCGCCGAAGAGCGCATGATGCGCTGACCGCTCGCAACCTTTCTGTATGTAGCAATTGCGGTGAAATGAGGTTGCCGCATACTGTTTGCCCTAACTGTGGCTTTTATAAAGGGCGCGAGGTCGTATCCATGGAAAAAAGCAAAGAATAAAAATTAGACAATAAAAAAGGAGATCGGGACTTTGAACTGAATCACGGTCTCTTTTTATTTCTTCCTTTGTGATTTAAATCTTTCAAAATCAGCCAGCAATCTGCCAGGGATACTTCCTGAAATTTTTACTTCTCCCACGCCATGTTCTATCTTGTCTACTCTCCCTAATTGATGAAACATTGAAATAAGATTGCCATATTTGTATGGTAACAAGACTTCAATAGGGAGGAAAGTCTCAAATAGTTCTTCCTTTATCTGATTCAGGAGATTTGTAAGGTTATCTCCAGTTTTTGCAGAAATTAATAATGCACCTTGGAACTCCGTAATTTTATAATGATGACCATCATCGTTTGTAACGAGGTCTGCTTTATTTAATACCGTAACCATAGGTATGTCAGCAGCGCCAATTTCCTTTAGAGTGGATATTACTGAACGCCATTGGGAAATGGCATCCATATGACTTATATCCACCACATGTATCAGAAGATCAGCTTCAGATATTTCTTCAAGCGTAGCGCGGAATGCCGCAATTAAATTTGTGGGGAGTTTTTGGATAAATCCTACTGTATCGGAGATCAAAATAGCATGCCCGCCCGGCAATTCCAGTCTCCGGGTGGTGGGGTCCAAAGTGGCAAACAATTTATTTGCCACATAGACATCAGAATTTGTCAGAGAGTTTAATAAGGTAGATTTTCCCGTATTGGTATATCCAACCAATGCGACAACAGGAATCTGCGACCTCTTTCGGTTTTGCCTGTAACGATTGCGGTGTTCCCGAACTTTTTCGATATCTTTTTTTAATGATGAAATCTTGTCTCTAATTATGCGCCTGTCAACCTCGAGTTGCGTTTCACCGGGACCTCTAAGGCCGACCCCGCCTACATTTCCAGAACGTCCGGCCCCTCCACCAGCCTGCCGGGCGAGATGCGTCCAGGCACGAGTCAACCTGGGCAACAAGTACTCGTACTGTGCCAATTCCACTTGGAGTTGGCCTTCATGAGTCTGCGCGTGTTGAGCAAATATATCAAGTATCAGGGTTGTCCTGTCAATCACACGAATATTTTCTCCTAAGTTTTTCTCAAGTTCTTTAAAATGACGAGGTGATAATTCTTCATCGAAAACGACAATGTCGGCTTTCATGCTTTCAGATAAAACTTTTATTTCTTCAACTTTTCCTTTTCCAATAAAGGTAGAAGGATTGGGAGTTTCAAGCTTCTGCTTTTCAATTGCAATAACCTGTAATCCGGCGGTATTTGCCAGTAAGTTAAGTTCAGCCAATGAATTGTCTGCTGATAAAAATTGATGATGACCTTTAATTTCTATACCGACCAACAAGGCTTTTTCTCTTATTGCGGCAGTTTCAATTAGTTTTCTTGACTTCATTTTTTTCATTCAATATAAAATGTATAAATTACGTAGTTGACAAAAATATTATTTTGTGATAATCTATACATAGAACATTATAAACCGACCACGATAAAGGCAAACCCGGTGAAAATCGGGGACGCAAAGCTATGGGTCTAAAGCTGAATTCAGCAAAGATCGCCAAGCCGCCGAAGGTCTTTTTTTATTAAATAAATCAGACCTGGCAACTTAACTGCAGGTCTGATTTTTGTTCAGGGAAGATTAACAATTGAGTACGTTCGACAAGGGCAAACCCAGTTAAAGCTGGAGACGCAAAGCCATGGATCTAAAGCTGATAAACAGCCAGGATAGCCAGGTTACCGAAAACATTGAGCGGATTGATCGGTTTAATAAATACCGAAAATCCCTTCGGCCAGTTCTGGGGCTCTTGTCAAAGGAAAAAGATGATGAGAGCTCAAAAATTATTATTAATCGTCGGAATTATCCTGACATCTCTGGCATTTACGCCAGTTGCTAGGAGTATTCCGGAAACCGGTTCATCATTCCCTAACGCGCCTGTAAAATCCGAATTATCAATAATCGACCCCGAAACCTACGATGCAGCCAAAAAAGCTGCGGATTCGGAGAGAACTGAAAAACAGTCTGTCGAGATGATGGATTTCATGGGTTCTGTTGTCAATGGTGAAAGCGAAAGCATCCGTGGAATTTATTCAGAAACTGAATTTGCCCTGCCTGTTGTTCAGCAGCCTTCAAGAAAACCCGGATTTGTTTCAACAGAAGATGATGTTGTAACTGAATTTTCGATGCCAAGAAAATATGGGGTGACCGGGATCATTGCGCACAATTATTTGGCTGGAGGTAATTTCTTTAACCTAGAAATTGGCGAAATAATTCGAGTTATTTACGGCGATGGTGAAGTATTAAGCTATAAAATAACTTCAATTCAGAGCTACCAAGCACTATCGCCAAATTCAACCAGCAGCCAATTTGTTGATTTGACATCATCTGAAAAAATCAGCGCAACACAATTATTCAAACGGGTTTATATGGGCAACCATCATTTGACTTTACAGACCTGCATTCAGAAAGGTTCCGAAGACTCCTGGGGGCGGTTATTCATAATTGCTGAACCCGTTTAATTCGAAATCCTGCTTCATCATCTTCCCATGCAAAACCTCGGGTGCTTACGGGGTTTTTGCTGTTTAATCATTAAAATGAATTTACCCACTTGAGCATGACTTCAGTAACAATTTCCAGATTAAGCTTTGAGACCTTATCAAGCGTATCTGAAGTTGTATGCCAGTAAGGGTAATCAAAATCAATCAGTAGTGCGGCTGGTATTCCTTTATTAATAAAAGGCAGATGATCATCTATCATTGAATATTTTTGTTCATTTATGAAATATTTTCCATAGCCCATTTTCTGAGCGACAGACCAAATTTCTTCAGATAAGTCCAAATTTGAATTTTTTTCTTCGAATACCCTTAAATTGTTATCTCCCAACATATCAAGGATAACAACCTTATTGGGAAGGTCATCCAAGTTCTGAACAAAATATTGGGAGCCTATGCTCCATTGCCAATCATTGATTTTTCCCTGATCTTCTCCATCGAAGAAGACCAGCCAAACACTCAGGTCATTTCTTGTTAAGAGTTCACCTAATTCTAGAATAATCGCACTTCCAGAAGCGCCGTCGATAGCTCCTGGAACCGGAAGAGAATGTTTTGTCTTATCCAGATCTTCGTCACTGTATTGACGGGTGTCATAATGCGTTCCAATTATTAATTGGGGTGGGTTAAGTGAATTTTTACCAATGATATTTCGTAAAGTAATTCCATCAAAATCAAATTCCTGGAATTCAACCTGCCAACCGCACGATTTCAAATAATCTTTAAAATAACCTGATGTTAATTTGGAAGCATCAGAACCTGGCAATCTCGGGCCAAATGATAATTGTTTTTGAATGTGACCCATTATGCGACCACCATCAATTTGATTAATCAAATAACCCGGAAAAAAGAAAAAAGATAAAATTATTAAAATTAAAAAAAAGAATCCTTTCCTTTGAAAAAAAGTCAATGTAAAGTGTTTTTTCATAGTAATTTACGGAAAGCAAAATACTAAAATATCTTTAAATTGTAACACCCGCTTTATAAGTTGGCATAAATATTGCCTTAGAAATATATTCAAGCTATACTAATTATAAGGATTTAGATATGTATCAACGACAATTTCACAAAATTCAACCACAGACTACTGCCCATCTCGCCCAGACCATGACGTTATTAAATATGAATCTGGGAGAATTGAATCAAGAAATTAATCGAGCCCTAAATGAAAATCCCGCATTAGTAGTAAAAGAAGAACGACATTGCCCATCTTGTAATCATATATTGCATGAAGGACAGATCTGTACATTTTGCACACGGCCAAGATCTTCTTCTGCAACCGAATCTATTGTTTTTATCTCAGCGCGAGGGGAATTTGTCCCTAAGAACAATGTTGGTGAAGATGAAATCTTTACTGATGAAGTTTTGGGTTCTGAAGAAATCAGACTTGAAGAATATGTCCTGAAACAGATAGTGTCAGATTTAAAAAAAGAAGAAAGAATTATCGCTGCATATATATTAAATCAACTGGATGAGGATGGTTTTTTTAAGGAAGACATTAATGATGTAGCCAGCTATTACCATGTTCCTGTAAGTACCGTTGAAAATATTAAAAAAGTGATTCAGAAAGCTGATCCAATAGGCATTGCATCCGCTTCGCCGGAAGAAGCGATAAATGTTCAATTGGGAGAATTAAACGAAATTTGTGAAGTGCCTGAAACCTATCTGACGATAGCGGAAAAATACCTATACCAGTTACTAAAGAAGCAGTACAAAGAAATTTCACAGGAGTTGGATATATCAATTCACGAAGTTATCAATGCTGCTGATTATTTTAGTAAAAATCTGAATCCATATCCATCGCGAGCCCATTGGGGGACTTTCCGTCAGCCAGCTGCTGAAGAAAACCAGGTTTATTCAAATCCTGATGTAATAATTAGCCATATCAATAATGACCCCGCACAACCCCTATTGGTTGAAGTCATAATTCCTTATATTAGTTTTCTGGATATCAATCCTTTATACACCCAAGCTATTAAAGAAGCCAGTGAAGAAACCAGGAATGAACTACGCACTGATTATGAAAAGGCAAATCTTTTTATAAAATGTTTACAGCAGCGCAACAACACAATGCAAAGGTTGTTGGAACGGATTTCAACTTTACAGAAAGAATATATTCTTAAGGGCGAAAAATATATGCATCCGTTAACCAGGGCGCAGATAGCACAGGAACTTAAAGTCCATGAATCAACGATTTCGAGGGCGGTATCCAGCAAATCAGTTCAGCTTCCGGATGGCAGAATTATCCCAATGTCCCTCTTTTTTGATCGCAGCCTTGGCATTAGAACGGAGTTAAAAGTTATTATTTCTAAAGAAAAGAAGGACGATCCCTTAAGCGACTCGGAAATTACAAAAATTCTTTCAAAAATCGGATTTGATATAGCAAGAAGAACTGTGGCGAAATATCGTTTGATGGAAGGGATTCTGCCAGCTCATCAGAGAAGGATACATAAGCATTGATGATTCAAAAACCGCAAATTCCAAAATCAGACATTAAAAGAATATTTGAATTTAAAAACCTGGATCTCAGAAATATTCTTGAGGAAATTTCTGAGCCCTCCATATTGGTCGATCTTATTGATGGCAGGGTAATTTCAGCAAATTACCTTTTCTCCGATTTACTTCATATGAGTATTATTGAAATCTCAAGCTTAAGAATCTTTGAAATTATTCCGGCAATTGATTTGAAGAAAATTAATGATGGCGAGAAGTTAAATGTAACTATCTTTCTTAAGAATAATCAAACCATGGAAGCAAGATTGAATCCAAGGTTTATAAGCCAAACAGAAAATTTACTTTTAATGGTTTTTGAGGAAGAAAGAAAAGAAAACATTGATACTGTTAATTCTTGGGAGGAATTTGCAAAAGCACAAACAACCTTTCTATCAAGGTTTCATGAATTCTCTTTCACTGAATTAGTAGCTCAATTAATAAAAACCGGAAAACAAATATCTTCTTGCGATGAATTAGTCTTGTATCTGATCTCAGAAAATTCTGACTATTTAAAACGATTTTCTACAGTCTCCACAAGTTTTCCCGACCAGATTCCGGTTATAGAATTAAGCCGAATTAAAGAAATCGATTTTTGGGAACCGGGAAAACGAGTATTATCTGAAATACATCGTGCTGGAAGACTTAATAAATTTGATTCGATAATCACGATCCCGATATCAGGGGAAGGGCGGCAATTCGGATTGTTAATTGCTGCATCCAGAGACTCTAAAAACCTCAATGCAAGAATAGATTTGATAAAACAGTTTTCTTTTTTGGTTTCAATCTCATTGGCGTCTTTCGAAAAATTTCAAATAAATTTCAACAATTCAGAAAAACTACGCACAAAAATAGAAAAATTAGAATTGTTCTTTAACAATTCTAATGATTGTCTACTGCTGGTTAATGGAAAAAACCAGATTCTTGAATTCAACACGAACCTCCTCAATTTACTTGATTATCTACCGATTGAGATTCTAAATAAGAACTTGGAAGTTATTTTCGAGAATTCATCATTAATATCATTGCTTAATGATGCAGCACAAGATTATAAGAAACCTGTTGAGGTTTTTGACCGACATGGGAACAAAAAGAGCGTTTATTCAAAGATTTTACGTTTTTCTCAAACAAATGACGAGAGAAGAATAATTATTTTAAAAGATGCAACCGATCTAATGGAAACGAACAACTCCCTTTCATTGTTAAGGAAGACCTCCGCTTTAGGAGAGATTCTTGCAGAATTTGCCCATGATGTTCGAAACATTCTCAACAGGTTAATGACTGGTCTGCAACTCCTAGGGAAGAAAATAAATCCTGAAGAATCTACTATGACTTCTATTCAAGATTTGCAAAATGAATGCATTGGAATGACAGATCTTATGGAATCGGTATTGTCATTTTCCCGGCAGAATTATAAAAATTTCCAATCGGTAAGTCTTAAAGAGATGATCGAAAGAATTTTTTATCGTTTCCAGAAAATGGCTGATCAGGCAAATATTTCACTGATCTTGAGTTCAAAAGATAGTGATTGTTTAGCATGGGTTGATCCACGCTCACTTGAACGAGTAATAATTAATTTAATCAATAATGGTATTGAAGCGATTGGAAATGCTGGAGGAGCAGTAACTGCCAATTTATCAAATAGTGAAGAACATCCAGGTTTTCTATTAATGCAAATTGCTGATACAGGGCCAGGAATCCCGCCAGAAATTCAATCCAGCCTTTATCAGAAATTTTCATCAGGCAAACCGGAGGGTACTGGTTTGGGATTATTTATCTCACAAAAGATTGTTGAATACCACCAAGGTTGGATTAATTTAGAGACTTTCCCGGGGGGAACGATATTCGACATTTATTTACCAAAAGATAAACGAGGAGACGACCAGTGAGTTACACCGTTCTTATCATTGACGATGACCAGAAAGCCCGTCAGAATATATCGGAATACTTAAAATTATGTGGATATGAAGTCTTTGAAGCAGGTACTATCAAAGATGGAAAAGAGTATATAGCGAAAGGCGATGGAGATATCATTGTTTTGGATATACAGCTACCGGATGGAAATGGGCTTGAATTAATGAGCGAATTGTCAAAGCAACCTTCTAGAATCCCGGTAATCCTGATCACCGGTTATGGAAACATTGAAATGGCAGTTGATGCAATGAAGAACGGTGCTCATGACTTTTTAACCAAACCCATCGAGAACATACAAAACCTCGAAAATTCAATTCTGCGCGCGATTGAAGTAATTCAAATGCGGAGGGAATTAACTCACTTAAGAAAGAACCAGTCACAGCAAAATAACTTTGTGGTCGGAAAATCAGAGCAGTTCTCTTATCTCATAAATCAATCCATGAAAGCGGCAAAGGCTTCTGTTTCTGTACTGATCACAGGAGAGACAGGCACAGGCAAAGAGATATTAGCGAATTTTATTCATCAATCCGGACCAAGGTCTGCAAAACCTTTCGTCGTGATTAACTGCGCAGCAATTCAATCAACAGTTCTTGAGTCTGAGTTGTTTGGATATGAAGCTGGAGCATTTACAGGCGCGGAAAAAAGAAAATATGGATTGATGGAAATTGGTGATGGCGGAGGTTTGTTCCTCGATGAAATCTCATCCATGCCTACCGATATTCAGGCCAAGCTCCTTCGCGCAATAGAAGAAAAGTCATTCAGACGTGTAGGGGGAACAGCATTAATCAATGTTGATTTACAAGTTATCGCTGCTTCAAACAGAAACATTAAGAGTATGATTGAAAAAGGGGAGTTCAGGGAAGATTTGTATTATCGCTTGAAGGTAGTAGATCTCCATCTTCCACCACTAAGGGATAGAAAAGAAGATATCCCAGAATTAGTAGGTTTTTTTATTAATAAATTTAATATGCAGATGGGTAAAAATGTAACAGATGTTTCTCAGGACGCATTAAAACTGCTAATTAACTATAACTGGCCCGGGAATATCCGCGAGTTAAGTAATTCCATCCAACGCGCGTTGTTATTTTGCGATGGTGAGAAGATAACGCCTACAGATTTACCTTTAGATATTACACATCAAAAACAATAAAAACCAATGGCATATTAATTGCAACATACCTAGGGAATAATATCATCCTGGAGGTAACATGTTTGCATTAACCGCTAACGATTTCGTATTAACTCTTGCAGGGGTAGTGCTGGTTTTGGGTGTGATCACATTCGCAATCGGTTTATTCACTCTTGCATTTAAAATTTCAACAAGTGAATTTGCAGAAATTTCTGCTCATTCGGCCAAATTAATGGGTAAGGGGTTAACCGAAGATGTATCTGTTTTGGTAGGAAATGCTTCCTCATTGCTGGAATCCATCACTCAAATGACCAAAACAAAAGCCGGCGTGGGAATGTTTCTAATTATAGTTTCTTTTATTTTGTTTATAGTTTCTTACTACATGGTGTCACGGATTCTATAAATAAGCCCTTTTGGCAGCGATAAATGGATCAATTCGATATCCTCTTTGCACTCAAAGATCTCTTCAAGGATACCTGTGGAAAGCAGGTAATTTCACAATTAAATGCATATCCTATTATCTGGGATTATCTTGGCAAGCCAGAGAACTTCCATAATACTGTTAACCATTTAGGAACCGACTGCGAATTATGGACTTCATTGAATTTATGCAAAGTTGCTGCTGGACTCAAGGTGAATCTTGCTCTATCGAATGTATCTGGTCATATTGACAGTAATCAAATTGACTCTCTTTCGACAAATAGCGATTTTCCAAATATTTCAACAGAAATCGGTTTAGATAAGATTTTTACAACCGCACAACGGATTGCTAAATATAAAAGCAAAGCAACGTGGCAAGATATTTTTAATAAATTAGGACTTCAATCCTATTTATTCGATGATTCGCAGAAAATCCTGGAGACTATGTTATCCATCGTCAGTGAACTTACGGATAACAAGAGCGAAATTATTTATGAACTACTAAATTATCCAGTAAATGATAATGGTCCAAAATTACTTGCACACTTGTTAATGATGAATAAGTATATTAATAAAAATCTCTTAGACTCATCCAGTGTGATATTTCCAAAAACTTTGGTGAATAATTTCACAAATTTTATTAAAGAACTGCAGTTTCTTGGCGACCAGGACTTCCGCCCGAAGCTGGTCAAGAAATTCATTGAAATTGTTCCCCTGGATGAGGCAATTTTGCTTAGCAATAATATACAGTCTTTTCCGGATGAGCTTGCAAAACTTCTTTATATAAAAAATTATGCTTACCTTTATGAAATAATTAATTGTTCAAAGGACTCAGAAAGATTAATCGAATCAGCTAAAAAAGTTTTAGCATCGGTTGGGAAAAAATTCGATTTCAATATCCATAATGTGTTTTGGGAAAATACAGATAAAAAAAATATAAATTATGAACCTTCACAAAATATTATTGATCAAAAAGCTGAATCTGATATAAATGAGTTGGTTCGCGAAATTGATCGATTAAAAAGAATTGCGAAAAGTGACAGCAAATCCGCAAAGACAATCGCAATTGATGTTTTTAATAAGTACCTAAAGAATTACGATCTTACCAATTTGATCTTTCATAAAGATTTCGGATTTTTAATTAAACCCGAGGATTTAGTCCGAGTTTATATTGATCTTGAGTTAATAATTCAAGCGCATTCTCTCTCGGATCTTCTGCTTAAATCCTGGCCACAAAATAGCCAACTTTTGAGGACAACCGCCAATTTATCACATGATAATGGGGATCATACGGTTGCAATCAATCAATTTTTACAATTAGAGATTATTGATAATTTATCAAGAGAAGAAAAACAAAAACTTGCTTCATCCTTGGAATACGCAGGTCGGTGGAAGGATGCGCTGATAGTTAGGAAAGGCATAAACATAACCAGCGAAAATGACATCTATGATGAGATTTTTTGTGCTTATTACGCTCAAAATCTGGAAGTTATAAACAACCTATTATCAGATCATAGATTTGAAATTAAATCATCTACAGTATTTTCACTTCTTCCAGAAATTATTAATAAAGAAATCGATCATATTTCTAATAATAAAGAGAAAATAGCTTTAATAAATTTTTCAGCTGAAAAAAATATTAAGAGCATCCTTCTTGTAGATGGTTTCTTATGCGATGCAGGGGAATATGAAAAGTCAATAAAGATTCTGAAAAATTATTCTAAAACATCATGCTTTAGTTTATCAATAATCAATCGACTTCACTATCTTTACCAAAGAATTGGGGATTTAGTAAAAAGCCGCGAAGTTCTTGATTTTGACCTGGATAATGACACCAGCGATCAAAAATCATTTGAAGCTTATATTGAAAATAGTATTCGCGTAGGAAACATTGATAAAGCAGATCAATTATTAGAAAAATATTCCAAAAAATGGGTTTTGTCTCCACGTAAGATTGGGTTGACAGCAAAAATCCTGATTGAAAAAGGTAAATTTCAACAAGCCAGCAATATTCTGCGATCAATAATTGATTCCGGTTGCAATGAATTAGATATTTTGTTTGATTCTTGCCTGGCAATGTTGGATTGCAAATTATCTGACTTCCCCTTTGGAATAAATACAAAGAAATTCAACAGAATTATTGACATTACAAATCTGATTGATTTTAGCAGTCCAGATGCAAGTATTTTTATTGAATTATTGGCAGCTGAACTTGCATCTGACGAACAGTTGGAGATATACCAGCATTTGTTAATAAAATATTCGGACGGACAGAATCCTGAGGCATGGAGAGTCTTCGCCGGATTAGGAAAAGTTTATTTCAATAAAAAGCAGTTTGATGCCGCAATCATCAATATTAAACACGCTTGTTCAATATTGCCAGATAATGAAAATCTAATTTGGCTACTCATTCAAAGCTATGCAAATTTACGGTTGTGGAATGAAATTGAAAATATATTTAATTCCTCCGCAATTCTGAATAAAAAATCGCTAATTAGGATATTAGAGAATCTGGAAATTCCTTCGGATTTATTGGAATGGTCCCGGTTTCTTGAAAACCAAGTTCAAAAGAGACCCAATGAAATAGTCTATAAAATCCTGCTGTCCCAATCTCTTGCTGCAAATGGGAAAAAAGCTGAAGCCATTGAATTGATAAGAAATTTTTATGAAGATTTGAATTTAGACGATCCGTATTACCTGTTATGCTCACAAATTCTTATAAAAGCTAATGAGCCTTTACTGGCTGAACGTTTAATTGAAATTTATCTATCAAATAAAAAATCACTAAACCAGGGTGATTATTTGTCAAGCGCTTTTTTATATGAACAATTGGGAAAATTGGAAAAATCCCTAACAATGATCAATCAACTGGAAGTAAAAGATCCTGTTCTATTGACTTATAAGGCAAAGTTATTGTTTGAATCCGGTAATTTTAACAAATCACTATACATTATTACCTTGGCAATCGAAAACATCGATATTGAAGAAGTAAATTTACGCGATATCCTTGTCTTTATTCCAGATTCAGTTAAATCAATTCAGAATAATCCTGCTCTGGCTTACATGATAGCCTCATCTTTGGAGTTAAATAACAAGGCTATTAGTAAAGCCATCTCATTTCTTGAAAAAGGTTTGGATAAGTATCCAGAAAATCAGGAGATCCTATTTTATTTGTTTGAATTGTTAAATATTACAGGAAAGAACGATGAAATTAATCAAATAATTTCAGAACACAATATAACTCCTGATAATATTAATTTGCCAAGTCTTGCATGTCTGATGGGTGAGATTGCTTTATTTAAAAAAGAAGAAATCACCTGCGCACGATATTTATCCGTATCCATGAAGATGACTCCGGAGAATCCAAGGGTCAAGGCACTGCAAGCAAGGATGATCGCGGTTAATGGGAATTTTTTGGATGCCGAACAAATTTTTGGCAGCGTAATAAAAGAAAAATTAGAAAATGAGGATGACAAGAAATCCATATTTCAAAATGGTAACCTGATTGAAACATATTCAAAATTATGGCTTGCCCAGGCAGCATTGGATTTAAAGGATTATCAACGAGTTTTAAAAATCTGCCAGCAAGAAATTGCGAGAATTGGCATAAATCCACACAATACCCATCTGTTTTTATCCGCGCTTGCTTCGGTGCTGGAAAGAAAGTTCATTCTGGATAATTTAAATGTAAGATGCCATAATAATTTGTTAGAAGATAGTTTTATAGATACTTTTACTTCTATTTTGAAAAATCATACGGATGCGCATAGCTACGAACCTTGTATTAGTGATTTATTGATCCGATGTCAAATTTATTTAGAAAATGATACGAATAATTTTGCCAAAACTGAACACCTATCGGCTGAAAAAAATAATTTCAATACCATAATTTATGGGATATATAAAACAAAAGGGGTGGAAGCTGCAGAGATTGCATTTAATGGCTTTGAAAGCAACTTTGATAATGAATTTTTTCTTGCTGTATTAGAAAAGGATAATAACCCACAAAAAGCGCTGGCGCATTTAAAGCGAATTACTGCTATGTCAAATGCAGATGCCTGCGAACACGCATTATTAAGCTTCATTGAAAAGAACAACGGAAATATTTCAAATGCATATGCTGCGATTAACCTTGCTCTTGTTCAATGGCCTGATGAATATGAATGGCAAGTAATTGCTGGAGATCTAAGCAAAGCATCAGGTGATCTTCATGCTTCAATGGCGCATTATGAAAATGCCCAAAGGCTAAACAACAAATCGGGTGTAGACAAAGAAATTAATGCACTTAAATTATCCCTCGAAAGCGAAAGAGCTATTCCTATTCTTGAAGAACAATTGGCGAAATATCCAAACAAAGAACAATTCATTCAACTTGGTAAAATTTACCTGAAGTTTGGCAACTACCGAAAAGCAATCAATGCTTTTGAGACTGCTGCAAAAAATTATCCCCAGGATGCTATGCCTTATTTTTGGTTGTCTGAAATGGCTTCAAGGCTAAACAACCATGATAAAGCATTAAGCAATATCGAAAAAGCTTTGAAAAAAGATAGTTCAAACACTCAATTAATCTGCAAAAAAATCAATGTATTGAGCAAGGTTTATGGACACATTCAAGCATTAAATTTTCTTGATGAGGTACTCAGCGATAATAGCATCGATGATAAGTTACTCTTATTAAAATCAAAATTACTTTCAGAAAAGGATGGCGATAATACTGCGTTAAGGTTTATAAATTCTCTTGAAAGCTTGCAAGAAAAACCCAGATTATTGTTGGAAAAAGCCAAGATTGAATTTAAACTCGGTGAACTTGATGCATCGGAAGCTGTGGCCGAGAAACTATTGAATCAAAAAGACCTTCGCTCTGAAGTTCTTGCATTATTAGGGTTAATCGCAAAAGCGCGAGGGGAGTTGGACCGTGCGATTGATTTTTTTATAAAGGCAATTGAATTTGATCCTTTTTCAGCCGAACAATTCATCCAATTGGCTGAAATTTATCATAATAAAAAAGATTTCAAACGGGCATTGGAAACTCTTGAGGATGGGATAAAAACAAATCCAGGAAGCTTTAGTCTGTTATATAAGGCAGGATTGTATTGTTATCAACATGGTTTGTATTCCGAATCAGAAAACCGAATAAAGGAAGCGATTAAAATTGAGCCTGATCACCAAGCCGCGAAGGAAGTTTTGAGGCTACTGAAAAATGTAAAGATTATAAAGACGGTTCCATTAATTTCGAAACTGGCTTAATAAAAATAGAAAAGATGAAATTTTACAGAAATGATTTTGATAGGATAATCGCTGCTGGATCAAAGGTAGGCGAGTTTTCATTTCTCAAAGAAATCATTCAAAAATGGTCTGATCAATATCCTAACGACCTGCGATGTAAATATTTTCTAGCCAATATTGCATATCTTGAAAGTAAATCCAGCGAAGCTATTGAATATTTATCAAGCCTTCTATTGAGTGATCCTGAGAATATTGAAGCCTATGAGTTGCTCAATAAGACTGATGGCGTTCTTGATAAGAAAGCTGTTTCTTCTTTTATTCATGTATTGTCGGGAAGAATTGAAGATATTTCTACAATCTTTCCATGGGCAGTCACATTACGCGCTGTCAGAAATGGAATAAGGAAAGGTGAGTTAGCCAATTCTGAAAAGCTTTTACGAAACCTGCTTGGGCAGGAAGATAACAATCCTCTTGTAGCCATTGAACATTGCAGGTTGTCATCTATTAAAGATGACAGCCCGTTATTTCATCATTTATCTGAAATTTACACCAGCCGATGGCCAGAATGTTTGCAGTTTAAAATATTTTCAGCTCTGGCTATGATGAAAACCAATGAAGAAGCAGGGGCAGTAAAAATTCTTCATTCCTGTGTTTCTTACGATCCTGAAGGACTGGTTGTCCGGAGAATGTTGGGATGGGAGCATGAATTATTAACCCTCTGGCAAAATAATCAGTTCATTGACCTGGATATTCAAATCCCTTCGAGCATCGCGGTAGCGCTCAAATGGAACCTATTGTCTGAGGGAAAAAGAATGACACCTTATTCAAAATCCCTTGATGGGCAATCACCTTTACAAACGACTAATAACCCCAAAGATACGTCATTCCGCTTAAATAAAGCAAAAAAAGATAAAACCGGCGAAAACCCTGTATATGTCATTTTATCAACTCACACAGGGATGAAACGAAAATATGGACAAAAAACCACCGAATTTGTTTTTAAAAAGATTGAAGAACTTGTAGAAGTTATTAATCAAAAACCTACATGGGAATCGGTCTCCTTTATCCCTGACGAGTTAAGCTCCTCATTTAAATTCGGAATGAATCCAATTAAATCGGTGGATGCCTGGCAGATAAAGTTAGCTATCAATGATCTGGAAACTTACCTTCGGAAACAATCCAAAATGATTGGAGCCATCCTGATTGTCGGAGGTCATGAAGTTATACCATTTCATAATTTACCCAATCCAACCGATGATTCAGACAATAGCGTTTTTTCGGATAATCCATATAGCACAGCGGGTGGAAATTACCTGTTGTCAGAATGGCCAGTTGGCAGGCTGCCAGGAGAAGCAGGATCAGACCCGGGATTAATTCTTGAACAAATCCGGCAGATAATTGAATTTCATAAATCACAGATTAAAAATGCATCAATCTGGAACCAGGTATTCTCCGGATATGGCCGGAAAGTGGATCTCAGAAGGATCTTTCGGGACTTTTTCAACGCACCAAAAGATTTTGGATATACCACCGCAGTGTGGCGAAGGTCATCGCTGGCAGCTTTCCGACCATTGGGCAAAGGTTCTGAATTACGTGTTACCCCGCCGTTTGATTCTGATACTATTGATGTTGATAACCTGATGAAAGCCAAATGCGCATATTTTAACCTGCATGGCTTGGCAGATACATCTGACTGGTATGGTCAGCGAGATTTTAGCGAATTACCCACAGGTCCTGACTTTCCGGTTGCAATGACAGCCAACCAGTTACAAAAGATCCGAAATAATGTTGACCTCGTTTTTTCTGAAGC
>Ga0315274_10007178_pt1 | contig 16156 bp, 15 predicted proteins | sample YL17G02_20_MG_FD_203700 | JGI IMG/M metagenome (GOLD analysis project Ga0315274, IMG submission 203700) | Sediment microbial communities from Yellowstone Lake, YNP, Wyoming, USA - YL17G02_20 | ecosystem: Environmental > Aquatic > Freshwater > Lake > Sediment | place: USA: Wyoming | collected...
CGCCTGCGCAAGACCACTGACGAACCTAGGATCCGTGCATGCGTAGGAGTCATCAGCCAACGAGGCGGTTGCGGTGGACTCCACCACCGGCGTGAAGGCGGGACGAAAAAACCCGCCGTGCGGCGGGCCCGTAAACAGTGCGACTCCCACCGCATGGTTCACGCAGTAGGAGTCATTAGCCAGTCTGGCGGTTCGGGGGGACTCCATCCCCGCTTTTCTAATACAACTATAGCGCCGCGCAGGCACGCCGTCAAGCATGGATTTCTGGCATGGATTTCTGACGCCCTCCGCCACCGTCCCGGCCAGGAGAGACCGTCTATCCCGTCGGTCTTTTCTTCTGCTGCCCCTCGACCGGGAATTCCGGCGAATCAGTTCGGGCCTTGAGCAAGACCTCGGCGACCTTCGAGATGACAGCCGGATTTGTGCTTGCGACATCCCTGGTTTCACCGGGGTCGTCGCTAAGACGGTAGAGTTCGACCTCTCCTTGGAGGCCCTTGCGAATCGCCTTCCAATCTCCCATGCGCACAGCCTGCCTGAAGCCGCCCTCGAAGAATTCCCAATACAGGTAGTCATGGTCCTTCTGGGCCTGGCCCAGCAGCGCGGGCAGCATGGAGATGCCGTCGATGCCTTGGGGCGATTCGACGCCGCCAATCTGGGCCGCTGTGGGCATGAAGTCCCAGAAAGCCCACACCTGATCGCTCACACCGCCGGCTTTCACCTGGCCAGGCCAGCGGACGATCATCGGCACGCGAATACCGCCTTCGGTGAGGTCTCGCTTGATGCCACGGAACGAACCGGAACTCTGAAAGAACGTTGGGTCGTGTCCGCCTTCCTTGTGCGGCCCGTTGTCACTCGCGAAGAAGACAATGGTATTGTTGTCGATGTCGAGGCCTTTCAGCCGAGCCACCAACTGGCCGATGTCGCGGTCCATCCGTGTGATCATTGCGGCATAGTTCTTCTCGACCTGCGGCCAGGGTTCATTCGTGTAGGGCTCGTCACTGGGCACCTCCAATCCGTTGCCTGTCACGCGGCTGAGGGCGTCGCGTGGGGCCGAAGCCTGGTCGGCCGCCTTGTCCTTGCCAGCACGCCAACCCCGTTCATTGTTGGCATGGGGAACGGTGTAGGCGAGATACAGGAAGAATGGCATGGCCTTGCTCCGTTCGACGAATTCGAGGGCTTCCTTGGTGAAAAGGTCGTTCGAGTAGACCGCGCATTTACTCGCCACGCCGTTCTCGACCACGTTTGGCAGCGGGACCTTCTCTTCGTTTCTCCAGAGGTAGTCGGGGTACGAATTGTGCGCGTGGACGTGGCCCAAGTAGCCGAAGAAGTAGTCAAAGCCTTTTCTGTTCGGGATACCTGTCGTATCGGGCTCGCCGAGGCCCCACTTGCCGATGATTCCTGTTGCGTAGCCCGCCCGCTTCAGGATTTCCGCCACCGTGGCGTCTTCGGCCCGTAGCGGTATCAGCACGTTGCCGCGGACATGGCAATGACCCGTGTGGTAGCCGGTCATAAGGGCACAGCGCGACGGGGCACAGACTGTCGAGCCCGCATAGAACTGCGTGAACCGTGTGCCTTCGACGGCCAAGGCGTCGATATTCGGCGTTCGGATCTTCTTCTGGCCGTAGCAGCCTACGTCGCCATAGCCGAGGTCATCGGCAAGGATGAAGACGATGTTCGGTTTGCGCAAGGATGAATTGGCAGTGCCATCGGCCAAGGCCGGCACCGTGCCCAGAGCCCAACCTCCGGCAGCGGCCAGTCCTGCACGACGCACGAAGTCGCGCCTCGTCAGAACATTCTCAGATCGGCGATCCATCGTTTCGTCTCCTTATCAGTGTGTTGCCCGGATATCCCCAACGGCTGCCCCAACTTCAGAAGACCTCTCTTGAGCCCGTCATCATGTTGACCACCCTTATCCAGGAATCGCCCTCCTTGCCGAAGCCCTCCTTGCGGAACCGGTAGTCGTGCTTGCGGCAGAACTCCTCGAGTTCGCCCTGGAGTTCCTTGAACCGTTTCTTTTCAACCTGAACGAGGTACTGCTGCCGCTGGGGATCGTGCGACCGCTGAAGGGCCAGCAGGAAATGCGGCACGCACAGACCGGGGCTGGTTTCAAACGCCGCCCGCATCTCATCGTGGTCCAGCCCCTCCAGGAACACGTCGGCATGGTACTCCCGACCCTCGATCTGGAGGCGACAGGCAGGACAGGTTCCGTGCCGCGCCCACCCGGTCGAAGCGTCTTTCCTCAGCACCTTGGCCGACAGGCCCTGAAGACCCGCCAGGAAGTCGAGAAACAGCCGCGCCTGGTCCTGGTAAAGGATGGCCGTGCCCAAGCCGTCCTGAAACCCAAGCAGCAAGTGAGCATGGCGCAGGCAATACCCGCGCGAGTGCAGCAGGTCCTCCCGCACGCCGGGATCGTTGACCGATTCGTACAGCAGCGAATCCAGATAGCGGTGCGTGCCGGCCGCTTCCAGTTCACACAGCGCGCAGCCCTTGGCCTTCTGGAACGCCTCCAGCACCGTGAAGTAGGGCAGATGTTTTTCGGGCTTACGCTTCATAGGTCGTTCATCGCCGTGACAGTTATATGTATCCGTCCGTGTCCCAGGGAACACAGACGCGTTTCTCGCCGACGACGTGGATGACCGCGCGCACGTAGGCGTCCTCTTCGTCGCTGTTATGGAGCGTGCGGCGCAGGGCATCGCGCTTCATAGCGAAGTTCTGCATGTCCTCGGCCACTTCCTCAAAATGCCGCGCCGCCTCCGCCAAAAGGAAGCGGGCAATGTCTTCCGAGGCCACAGCCTCAGCGAGCAGGCCCAAATGCCGCAGGCACACGCCTTGCGACCGCGCATAGGCTTGGCGACCTTCGGCGGTCTGCAAAAAGCCGGCCAGGCGCTGAATGTGGGCCTTTTCCACCGCCCGCAGGAGTCCGCACACGCGGCAGTTGCCGGAATCCGGGACACGCGGTAACTGCGGCGCCGCTGCCGAGGTGGCGGCCAGTTGCGCGATCTCAGAGGCCAGGCGCTCCACGAGTTTCGGATACCCCTGCGAAATCCCTTGCGGCGAGGACAGGGCGAACAGTTGCCACGCATGAAGCGGGCAGAAACCCGACTCGGCGGCAAAGGCGGTCTGCGCGGCCTCGTCCGACGAAAGTGCATACTGCCAGTGGGCGTAGAAATCCACGGCCGCCTTGCCCAGACGCTGGCACACGGGGCATCCGCGCGTCTGGAGGTCTTGCACAAGGTCGGCTTCCTGGATCGCCGCCGGCACGGGTTCGGGCGGCAGTGGGACCGGGGCGGTGCTCGCGGGCGGCGCGGCCGGCTCGACTTCCGGGAGCGCTTCGTCGGTCACCCTCGCTCGGAGGCGCGCCAGCCGCTCCCCAATCACCCGCCCCTTCTCCGTGCCGCCGGCCCCTTCGACCGCGAGCCTCAGCGTCTTGTCGATGACCGATGCAAGGAAGGTTGCGGCCTTCTCGCGGGAAAGGAACGCGGCCAGCGTCTCCTCCAGCGCCTTGAGGCCGCTTGCCGCATAGACTTCCGAACCGCCCGCCATTTTCGCCGCCAGGCCCAGCCGACATGAAAGCGGGAGCACCCGGATGGGTTCTCCGCCCATGTGGGCCTTCAGCGTCTCGGCGACAAAGCGAAGAACTTCCTCGCGTTCGGCCTCGGCCAGAAGGTCCGTCTTGTTCACGATGAAGAAGACCTTGCGGACATGCTCTCGGATGCGGCCCAGGAAATCAATCTCGGTCTTCGTGAGCGGCGTGTCAACGCTGGTCACAAAAAGCACGGCATCGCATTGGGGCAGGAAGGCATACGCGGTGGCCGTATTGGCCTCGATGGTGGAGCCGACGCCCGGCGTGTCCACGAACTCCAAGCCGCGCCGCAGGAAGGCCAGCGGCAGTTCCAGGCACGCGGTCCGGACCTTCTTCTGGTTGCCGGGGTTTCCCTTCTCCGTGACGTACTCGGCCAAGTGCCAGACAGGCGTCTCCTCAGCGAATTGGGTTCCGTCGCGGTGGATGATAAGCCGCTCCTGGGGACCGTAGCGCAGAACCGTGATGGCCGACGTCAGCGGCAGCACCCCAGTGGGCAGAAGGTCGCGGCCGATCACCGCGTTCATCACCGAACTCTTGCCGCGCTTGAACTGGCCCACCACGGCCAGCGTGAATCGGTCCTCCGCGAGACGCACGATCAGGTCCTGGCAGGCGTCGGCGGCTTGTCCGCTGCCACACTCGGCGAGAAGCCGCTTCAGGCCGCGAACTTCACGCACCACGGCCTGCTTGGCCTTCGTATATCGCTTGAGCGCCGTGGCGTCGGGGACGACCTCGGCGCCCAGGATGGTTGTCAAGTCTGTAGGGCACATGTGTCAACTTCCGGGACTGAATGCCTGACCCGCCGCTGTGCGGCGGAGGCCCTCTTCGATCATCTTCAAGATGCGCTGGCTCTCCGCGCTATCGGGTTCCTGTTCCAGGGACTTTGTGATCCAGTCCTTGGCCTCGGCGTACTGCTTCTCCGCGTGAAGACACAGGGCAAGGTGCTGCTTGAACTTCGCCTCAAACGGGTTCAGCCAGACGGCCCGGCGGAACTGCGACTCGGCGATGCGGAACGCCCCGCAGGCCATCAGGTGCCGCGCCAGCATGTCACGGTCGTAGCCAAGATAGGGGGCAGGACGCAGAATGTCCTCGACCCGTTCGTTCCGGTCCCGCGTGTCTTTCTTGCGGGGCATCTAGAGTTCCCGTTACGGTTTGGTTTGCGGCTCTTGCGGGTCCGGGCCGCGCCCCGGCGCTTTGCCGCCAGTCATCCGTGCGATGGTATCAAGGTGTTCGATGAGCGTCTCGATCTTCGGGTCCAGGTAGTCCGCCAAACCCGGCGGCGCCTTGCCATACCGCCGAAGATACTTGGTTTCCGTCTCCACGAGGTTTTCCCAGAACATCGAACTGCGGCTCCAGATCTCGCGGGAAACGTCCTCCACCCTGGTCTCAAGACCTAGCGATTCCCGAAGTTCCTTCAAGACGGCCCGGATGCGGTCAACCTCGTCCAAGATCGCCCGGCGCTGTTTCGGCGAGAGCCGGTTCCGCTGGTGGTAGAGCAACCCGTGAAACTCGCGGCCCTTGGCGTAGGCCTCGAAGTCGCACAGCATCTGGTCCAGCATGAATGCCACGGTTCCGATGGCTCGCCTGTGGTTCTCGCCCAAAGTCGGAAACTTCACGTTGGTCGGTTTCGGACCCATCCTCGGCACCCGCGTTACTTCACCACCATGACGGTGCACGGCGCCAGCCGCACGAGGCTCTGACACGTGCTTCCCATCATCCGATCGTAGATCGCCGAGTGTCCCATAAAGCCGACCACAAGCAGGTCGAAGCCGTGGCTCTTGACGAACTCCAGGATCGTCTTGACCTCGTGGCCGACGATGACGTGCGCCTGAATCTCGATTCCCTCGCGATGGGCCATCGCGCGGGCCTGCACAATCGCCTCGTGGAACTTGTGGTCGGCAAGGTCCTTCGCTTCCACAACCTCGCCCACCGTCCCCGCGTAGTGAGGAACTTCCTCCACCGAGATGGTGTGCAGTTCCGCGCCGAACTCCTTGGCCAATGCCACGGCTTCCTCCAGCGCCTTGAAGGAGCCCTTGGAACCGTCCAATCCCAGGAGAATCTTCTTGTGTACCATTGTCCGCCTCCTTTGCGTAGACGCGTAACGTCTGGTCCCACGGGAACGCTACCCCGCGATTGAGTTGCTCGTTTCGAGCGGGAATATCTCCCTATACAGATCTTCGCCATAACTGGTCTGGAGCGGCTCGCCCTCGACGATTCTGAAGGTTCGCGTTCCGTCGTCGCGCCTTTCGGCGCGCAGGAAGATGGCCTGCCCGGTCTTCCTCTCAAAAAGGCTATGGGCGAAATCATAGTGGTGTGTGACAAAGTAGACAGTGACGCCCCTTTCCAGCAGGGCGCAAACGATCTGTCTCGCTATTTCCGATCCTTCGCGCTCGTTCGTGGCGGCGAACGATTCATTGAAGAGCACCAGCGCGTTCGGCGCGAGATGGTCGGCCATGTCGCTCATTCGGGCCAGTTCCTCGTCGAGTTTGCCGTGCTTCATCGTCGCGTCTTCTTCTCGCTTGAAGTGCGTGAACAAGCCCATGCACAACTCGGCCTCGAAGGACTTGGCCGCGACAAACATGCCGCTTTGCATCATCATCTGCGCCAGACCGACGCTGCGCAGAAAGACCGACTTTCCGCCTTGGTTGGCGCCGGTGATGATCACGAGGTCCTTTCCGTCGGCTTCAATGGTGTTGCCCACCACGGACCGCTCCATCAGAAGCGAAAGACACGGGTCATACAGCCCACGGAAACGGCGCCGGCGCTGGCCCGCGAGAAGGGGGCAGGGAAAGCACATCGGTTCTCCCTTGGATGCGAGTCGCTCGTGCAGATTCAGGCAGCCGACATAGAAGGCCAGTTCCGTCCGCAGCATCTCAAAGAAACCGCGGACATGGTCGGCAGATTGGGCGAGCGCGTTGGCCACCCCATTGATCGCGCGGTCCTGCATTCCCCCCAGGATTCTTGCGCCGGCCTCGTCGCGTTCATGGAGGCGAAACGTGTAGCCCGGCGGCCTCTCGCCCAAGAGCCGCCTAAGCCAGTTCGGCCGTTTCTTCTGCGCCAGACGCAGCACATAGTTGACGCCTTCGTTGCGTTCCCCCAGTTCAGCGCTCAGCAAGATGCCCTTGCGAAACTTCAGTTCCGCCAAATGGTTATGGACCCGGGCGAAGTACTCGTCGCTCAGTTCCCTTTCGATCATCGCCCCAAGGGCCGTAAAGCCCTCCGACTCGAATCGGCCGGCCTGCTTTCGGACGATTTCCCTCAGCCTCCCGAGCATGCCCATGAACATCTGAAGCAGTTTGATCGCGTCGCCAAGGATGCCGGCCGGGTAGTGGCTGAAAACGCCAAGCCATTCTTTCCTTCTCTTCTCGAGCGCCTCGGTGGCGAGTTCGTAGAGGTCCCGGACCGCCGCCCCGTTCTTCAGGCAGTCCTTCAAGATCGCCTGCCGATACAGGACTATATCCACGTCGTTCCGCAGGCCCGAGAAAAGCGCCTGACGCGCGACGTCGAACAGGAACCTGTCGTCGCCCGCCATCGCGCCCACCAACGTGTCCAACTCCAGGTCCTCGGTCAGCGCGGATTCGTTGTACGGCAACTCCTGCCGCAGAGTGAAATCGCGGTCCCGATGCATCAAGAGCGCTTTCATGCCTTGATCCGCTTCTTCAACCAGTCGCCGGTCACGCGGTGCTTCTCCGCGATTGAGAGGGCGTAGGCAAGCCCGTCGGCCGGTCTTCGCTCCAATTTGTAGGTTCGAATCGCAGGATTGTCCGGATCGACCATGCTGACGATGCTGACCGTTTTCTCATTGAACGACGCCAATTCATCCAGAAAGGTGACCCAGACACCGAGCAGGTCCAACGCGGAAATCCTTGTCATGATCTCCTTGCTCAGATAGATCGCATCTTTGAGCGTTGTGGACGAGAAGATCTCGTTCGTGACGATGATGCTGTTCGGCGTCGCCTGATCGAGTATCCGGCGGAGCCGGACCAGATCGTCCGCCAGCTTTCCGCGGAGCGTCTCGATGTCCTCTTGCCTCTCGAATAGCGTGAAGAGACGGTCGAAGAGAAAGAGCCGTGCTTCCGCGCCCGGGACCGGACAGCCCAGACTGGCCAGATAATGCAACTGGCCGAACGTGCGGGCAAACGTCGTCTTGCCGCCCTGATTTGGGCCGGAGACGACGAAAACGCGCTCCGGGCCTCGCAGAAAGAAGTCGTTGGTCACGACGGTCTTCCCATCGTTTATAAGTTTGCCCGCCAGGGCGAGATCGAAGGATTCGCGGCTGCTGATTTCTTTGCATTGATCGGAAATCTGCGGGTAGCAGAAGTTCAGGCCGGCGCGCCGGAACTTCTCAACATGCATCAGATAAGCGACGTAGAACGGCACCTCGCGGTCGAACCGCGCGATCGTTTCGTCCAGGTAATTCGCGTGGGCCGCGTAAAACGTCTCCAAGGCGAGGAACGTCTCCGGATGCAGCCGTGCGACCCGCTCCACCACCTGTGCCTGGATGTGATTCATGCCACACTCGTACACAGCCTGGGTCCGGTAGTCCTTGACCGCGCCCTCCCTGAATCTCTCGAACGTCTCTTCGACGGCGACGCTGTAGTCGCTTTCTGCTTCGTAAGCGCGCACCGTGACGCGGCCGCTGTCGATGAGCAGGCAGTACCTGACGGCGGACAGATCCGACTTCAGCGCCGCCGTTTCCGTCACGAGCGTTCGGAAGGAGTCCGATGCGACATACGCCGTCAGATATTCACGGAAGGCGCGCAGGCCACGCGATGTCAAGGCGAAGGCGGCGAGGTCCCGCGCGAGACCCTCGATGGCCTCGCAATAGATTTCCACCGTGCCCAGGAACAGTCGCTCCTTGTGGTACTTGTAGTAGTGCTGCTGTGCTTGAGGCAGATGCACGCGCATCGCGTGCATCCGTTGGGAGAACGACTTGACCGCCTGCATCAGGGCGGCGTTCTCCAGATCCCGCATGACCTCCTGGCGATAGGCAATCGCATCGAGATCATGAAGTGGTGCGTAGAACCAGGGCGCCAGGTTGTACTCTTGCCATCCGGCCGTGACCGCTTCCACAATCTGATCGAGATTCAGGTCGTGGAAGAAATCCGGCCCTTCCCCCGGTTCCTGCCCGGCGGGGGCTTGGAGGCCCGGAAACAGGATGCTCTGGAATTGAACTGATCCCATGCCCAGCGGGCCAGGCGGCAGGCGCAGCGGCGCCCGACAGCCGAGGTCGGGAGAATGGATGCTGGCTCCTGTCATGTCTTGCTTCCACCTTAACGTCCGAAACGCGCCTGTTTTCCTAGTTCCTGCTCAATCTCCAGCAGCCGGTTGTACTTGGCGATGCGTTCGCTGCGGCAGGCCGAGCCGGTCTTGATCTGCCCGCCGCCCATCGCCACCGCGAAGTCGGCCATGAAGGCGTCCTCGGTCTCGCCCGAGCGGTGCGAGATCACAAACCCCCAGCCCGCCTTGCGGCACAACTCGATGGCTTCGATGGTCTCGGTCACCGTGCCTATCTGGTTCAGTTTGATCAGCACGGCGTTGGTCGTTTTCTCGTTGATGCCGCGTGCAATGAACTTGGTGTTTGTGACGTAGATGTCGTCGCCGACTATCTGGACCTTGTCGCCAAGGGCGGCCGTGTGCTGCCGGAACCCTTCCCAGTCGTTCTCCGCCAGACCGTCCTCGATAGAGACAATCGGAAACTTGCCGATCCATTGCCCGTACAACTTTGTCATCTCGGCGCTGGTCTTCTTCCCCTGCCCGGACTTGGCGAGGTTGTACGCGCCGTCCTCGTAGAAGGAACTTGCGGCCGGGTCGAGCGCGATGGCCACGTCCTGCCCGGGCTTGTAGCCGGCGGCCTTGATGGCTTCAACGATGACCTCGCAGGCCTCCTCGTTGCTCTTGAGGTTGGGGGCGAAGCCGCCCTCGTCGCCTACGCTGGTGGCGTATCCCTTCTTGGCCAGTATCTTCTTGAGGGCATGAAATGTCTCGGCCCCGTAGCGCAGGGCCTCGGCAAAGGTTGGCGCCCCGATGGGCATGACCATGAACTCCTGGAAGTCCACGCTGTTGTCGGCGTGCTTGCCGCCGTTCAGGATGTTCATCATCGGCACGGGGAGGCGCGTGGCGCCCGGCCCGCCCAGGTATGCGTAGAGGGGCAGACCGGCGGCCATCGCCGCGGCGCGGGCCACCGCCATCGACACGCCCAGGATGGCGTTCGCGCCGAGTTTCGCCTTGTTCGGCGTACCGTCCAGGTTGATCATCAGCCGGTCGATCTCGGCCTGGCGCGAAGGGTCCATGCCGGCTAACTTCGGCGCGATCGTCTTATTGACGTTCCCGACGGCCTTCAGCGTTCCCTTGCCGCCGTAGCGCTTCTTGTCGCCGTCGCGCAGTTCAACGGCCTCATTCTCGCCGGTCGATGCGCCCGACGGCACCGACGCCGACGCCTCGATGCCATTGCTAAGGGTCACGTGTACCCGAAGCGTCGGGTTGCCTCTTGAGTCCAGAATCTCCATCGCGCGGATGTTGCTGATCTCAGGCTTCATCGCCATCTCCTTTTTCCGGTTTCTGTTTCCTATGCCGTTTGCCACTCGCCGCACCGGCTCGGCCCAGGTCCTCGCGACCCTCGTGCGTAGTGCGCGCCGCCCCCACCTGTTCCAGAATCCCGCGGGCCGTCACCTACATCAACGGAGCGAAGACCAGCGAGACGATGGCCATGAGTTTGATCAGGATGTTCATCGCCGGCCCCGTCGTATCCTTGAACGGGTCGCCGACCGTGTCGCCGACTATTGCCGCAGCATGGGTCGGCGTGCCCTTGCCGCCCAGGTTTCCCTCTTCGATCCACTTCTTCGCGTTGTCCCAGGTGGCTCCGGCGTTGGTCATCATGATGCCCAGCGCCACGCCGCAGACCAAGGCCCCGGATAGGAAGCCGCCAAGGGCTTCACGCCCCATACCAAAACCGACCGCCAGCGGCGCAAGCACGGCCAGCAGACCTGGGACGATCATTCCCGCGAGCGCGCCTTTGGTCACGATGTCAATGCAGGTCATGCTATCGGCTTCGGCCTTGCCCTCGCGCAGCCCGGCAATCTCGCGGAACTGGCGGCGGATCTCCGCCACCATGCGGTTGGCCGCACGCCCCACGGCCTTCATCGTCAGCGCCGCGATCACGAACGGCATCAGCCCGCCGAGTAACAGTCCCATGACCGTGCGGATGTTGACCAGGTCAATCGCCTCCAACCGGGCCGCATGCTGGTAAGCGGAGAAGAACGCCAGCGCGGTAAGCGCCGCCGACCCGATGGCAAAGCCCTTGCCGATGGCCGCTGTGGTGTTGCCCAGGGCGTCCAGCCGGTCGGTGATCTTGCGGATGTCCGGCCCGCATCCGGCCATCTCGGCGATGCCGCCGGCGTTGTCGGCGATCGGTCCGTACGAGTCGGTGGACATGACGATGCCGATGGTGGACAGCATGCCCACGGCGGCGATGGCGATCCCATACAGCCCGCCGAAGTGGAAGGCCACGCCCATGCAAACCACGATGGTCAGTATCGGCAGCACCGTGCTTTCAAAGCCGGTCGCCAGCCCGGTAATGATGGTCGTCGCGGCGCCGGACTGACTGCTGCGCGCCACGGTTCGGACCGGCGGACCGCTGGTGAAGTATTCGCTTTCCAGACCGATGAGAACGCCGGCCAGTAGGCCGCTGAGCACGACCCAGAACAGGGCCAGATCGGGCAGCAGCCAGCGCACCAGCCCGAAGGCAAAGGCCAGGAAGAGAACGCCGCTCACATAGGTGGCGTAGCGCAGCGCCGACTGGGGGTCTATGCGTTTGAGCACATGCATCGAGAAGATGCCCAGCAGCGACGCAACCAGACCCGCGGCAATCAGCGCCAGCGGCAGGAAAACCCAGCGCGCCGGCTCCGGAAGCGTAGTACCGATCGCCATCGCCGCTACTACCGAGCCGACGTAGGATTCGAAAAGGTCTGCGCCCATGCCCGCCGTATCGCCAACGCAGTCGCCCACGTTGTCGGCGATCACGCCCGGATTGCGCGGATCGTCCTCCGGGATACCCTCCTCCATCTTGCCCACCAGGTCGGCTCCGACGTCCGCGCTCTTGGTGTAGATTCCCCCTCCGACGCGGGCGAAAAGCGCCACCGACGACGCCCCCATCGCAAAACCGTTGACGATCAGCGGCTCGCGGGTGCACCAGTAGACCACGCCCAATCCCAGGACACCCAGGGCCGCCACCGCGATGCCCATCACCGACCCGCCGCGGAAGGCGATGTCGAGCGCGGCGGGAGTACCCCCCGTGCGCGCCGCTTGTGTGGCGCGGGCGCTTGACCGGGTGGCTGCTTCCATGCCCAGGTAGCCGGCCATCATCGAGCAGGCCGCCCCAGCCAGGTAGGCCGCAGCGGTGCCCAGGCTCAGAAACTTGCCCAGGATTGCCGCAACAATGACTGCGAAGACCACGATGAAGCCATACTCGCGGCGCAGAAAAACCATGGCTCCCTGATGAATCTGCCCCGCGATCCGGCGCATGCGCTCGGTGCCCTCGTCGTGCCGGCGCACCGAAGCATACGTCCACAGAGCGAAGCCGATACCCACGATTCCCATCAGGGGGATCACGAATTCAGGCAACATCTCTCACCTCCTGTTCCATTCTGGTCAGATCGTGCGTCCCGCGCCGCGCGGACCGGCCCGTGCGTCGCCGCTGTCGTGTCCGCCAGCCGCCGGTCTAAGGCGGAGCCGAACTGTCGGAGCGTCTGGTCGATGCTCTGATAAGTCGCCCAGCGGACGTTCTCGACGTTGGATGTCACCAAGGGCACCACGGCCATCGGCAGGACCGCAACCGGCAGGATGTCGCGGCCGATGAGGAGATTCAGGAGCGAACTCTTGCCCGCCTTGAAGCGGCCCATGACGGCCATGTCGAGGACATCGCTATCGTGTAGCGCGGCATCGGCGGCGTCAATCAGCGGAAAGAGCGAAGTGATATGGAACTCTTGGCAAACCCGCCGGGCTTCCTGGACGGCGTGCGGCAGGAAATCGTCAGTTGCATCCCGGCCGACGCCCCGGCCTGCGCTGGCGCAATCTGCCTTTGCCGGCTCGCGCATAAGAAACTCCCACAGGCTGCTGCCTGTAGGAGTATCGGCACCCCGACAAAAAACTCCTACCGGCCTGAGCCTGAGTAGGAGTCATCAGCCAGTGTTTGGCGTTTATGGGGGACTCCATCCCCGCCATTCCAGACTATATCGGCCGGGCCGGGCAAAGTCAATTCCAAGTTCCCGTGTGGGTCTCGCGCGGTCCTGGAGGGCCTACGACCTGACGCCCCACCCGTCCCGCATGCCTGCCACGACCTCCTCCTGGTCTCTCTCCGTCGGGCCTCCCTGCGGTTTCAGTTCCCCAACCGATGCACGTGCCGTCTGCGCCCCCGCTTCAGCCTCTTCTTGCCTTCCTTTCGCAGGCCCTGCGAGCGGTTCTGACTCTTTAGCCGGCATGCCAGGTTTAGCGCCCACCTTCCTCATAGCACACCTCCTTGCCCGCCGCTTTGCGGACTCCATTCTATTATACGACAGCGCACCCCTGCGTCGGCGCCAGCAAGTGCAAGAATCACTTGCGGCCCCGGATTCTTGCGGGCAGAATGCTTTCGATAAGAGAGGAACCGAACCGCTTGGCCCGCTGGCCGACCTGACCGATGGTGAGGTCCGCGGCCTGGAGGACCGTCTGGCCCGCATGCTGCGAGATGCAGCCGCCATCGGGAGTCAGAAATGCAGGAGACCGAGGGAGCCGGGCGCGTTGGCCCCGAAGCGGGAAGGCCCTCGGCGGGGCGGCTGTTTCTGGCCTTCCTGCGGCTCGGGCTGACCGCCTTCGGCGGGCCCGCGATGGTGGCCTACATCGGCCGCATGGCCGTCGAGAAGAAGCAGTGGCTCACGAAGGAATCGTTTGAAGCGGGCGTGGCCCTGTGCCAGTCGATCCCCGGCGCGACGGCGATGCAGACGGCTGCGTATGTGGGCCTGCGTGCCGGGGGGCCGTTGGGGGCGCTCGCGGCCTTCGTGGGCTTTGGCCTGCCCGCGTTCGTCCTCATGGTGATCCTGGCGGCGGTCTATCACCAGACCCGCCACCTTGCCCCGGTCCTGGCGGCGTTCCACGGGCTTCACGTGGTGGTGGTCGCCTTGATCGCCAACGCCGCCTTCAACTTCGGCCTCAGTTCCTTGCGAAACTGGCGCGATGCACTCTTGGCAACGGGCGCGGCGGCGTTTCTGGTCCTGCATGGTAACCCGATCGTCGCCATCGTCGGGGCGGCGGTGCTGGGGCTGCTCCTGTACCGCGGCGTCGCGAGTCCTGAGGCCGAGTGGCGCGCCGAGGTCGCTGACGGCCCGCGCCGGCCGTTGCGCTTTGCGGCCGGACTGGTGGCGTGCGTGGCGGCGGGCGTGGCGACGCTGTTCTTCCTGGATCGGACGCTGTTTGCGCTGGCGCTCCTGATGCTGAAGATTGACCTCTTTGCCTTCGGCGGCGGCTTTGCGTCGGTGCCGCTGATGCTGCATGAAGTGGTGGATGCGCGCGGGTGGCTCGACAGCCAGACGTTCATGGACGGCATCGCCCTGGGGCAAGTGACGCCGGGACCGATTGTCATCACGGCGACCTTCGTGGGCTACCAGATCGCGGGCGTACTGGGCGCTGTCGTGGGCACGATTGGCATCTTCACGCCGTCGTTTCTGATGGTGCTGGTCACTGTTCCTTACTTTGACCGCCTGCAGCACTCGCTCTGGTTTCGGCGGGCGCTGCGGGGTATCCTGGTATCCTTCGTCGGGCTGTTGGGGGCCGTCGCGGTCAACTTCGGCCTGGCTGTTGCGTGGTCCTTCCCGGCCGTGCTGATCGCGGCGGCGGCATTCGTGGCCTTGCGGTTCAAGATCGACATCCTTTGGGTCGTCCTGGCCGGTGCTGCCGTGGCGACATTTGTGCTGTGAATCGGAGTCCGTCATCGACACAAGCAGCGAACAACTGATGCTGGCCGTTGCCCAAGGCGACCTGGACGCCTTTGACCAGATCGTCTTGCGCCACCAGGAACTGGCTTGGCGAATCGCCTTCCGATTCCTGGGTGATCGGCACGAGGCCGAGAATGTGGCGCAGGAAGCGTTTCTTCGCATCCTTGATGCCGCACCCCGATACAAGCCCACGGCCGCGTTCTCGACGTACCTGAGCCGCATCGTCACTCGGCTTTGCCTTGACCATGCCCGGAAGAAGCACCCCACGACAACAGATAGCTTCCCCGCGGTGCAGGATCGCAATCCGTCGGCAGTGGAGCGAATGGCCGCGCAAGAACGCGACCGGACGATCCGTGCCGCGCTGGACAGCCTGCCGCCGGCCCAGCGGATGGTGGTCGTGTTGCGGTATTTCGAGGGCTTAGACTGCCGATCCGTCGCCTCGGCGATGGATACGACCGTCAAGGCGGTCGAGAGGCTGCTGGCGCGGGCCAGGGACACCCTTCGGCCTCTTCTGGCCGAACTGTCTGAAAAATAACCGGAAAGGCGAGGGGGATTTCTTCGACTCCCCCGTTTGTTAGGGAAGAGAGGCTGCTATGCGCTGCGAAAAGGTCCGATTGAAGATCGACGCTTACGTCTCAGGCGAACTTCCACCCCGCGTCATCGTCGCTATCGAGGAGCACCTGAAAGCCTGTGACGGCTGCCGTCAGGCGGCGACGGTTGCACGCCGACTTGTCGCGTTGGGCCAAGCCCTGCCCACGCCGCCGGTGCCAGAGGGATTCGCCCAGCGTCTCCAGGTCCTGGCACGGCAGAGGATTGCCCGCCCAGCGCCCGCTGCGCCAAGCTGGAGCCTCGCGGCCTGGTGGCGGATGGCGTCCGCACCTGTACGGGCGGCAGCGGCGGCCGTGGTGGTCATCGGCCTGGGGACGGGCGCTTTGATTAGCTGGAACACCTGGCAGGCCCCGGCCGCCCCGCCGGCGCCGGCCGCCTCGCAGACTGACCCGTTGGCTTCATACAACGTGGACTACCTGACGGATGCGCCGGATGGGTCGTTGGCCCAGACCTATCTAGCGCTCGTTTCAACCCCCGCACAGGAGGGCAAGTGACATGTGGAAGAAGATTGCCCCGCTGCTGGTGATTCTGTCCGTCGCCTTGAACCTGGCCTTCATCGGCGTCTGGGGCGCGCACGTCATCCGTGAACACGGGCATCATGGAACTTGGTTCACGGACAGGCACAGCGACGGCATCTGGTGCCCGTTGCACCGTAGACTGGGCGCTGACCAGGAACAGTGGAAGCAGATCGAGCCGATTCTCTCGGAATTCCGCAAGTCCTCGCAAGCCGTCTGTCAGGACGTTGACCGCAAGCGCGGCGAGCTAATCGACCTGATCGCGGCCACCCAGCCGGATCGTCAAGCGATTGCGGCCAAGCAAGAAGAGATTCTGGCCGGCCAAAGGAAGATGCAGGCGCTGGTGATCGAACTACTGCTGGCGGAGAAACAAGTGCTCTCTCCGCAGCAGCAGAAGGAACTGTTTGACCTTCTCCGCCAGCGGAGTGGCTGCGCGGGGCATGGAGCGATGATGATGGGCTTGGGTGAGGCTGACGCAGCTTCCG
>Ga0315274_10007179_pt1 | contig 16155 bp, 23 predicted proteins | sample YL17G02_20_MG_FD_203700 | JGI IMG/M metagenome (GOLD analysis project Ga0315274, IMG submission 203700) | Sediment microbial communities from Yellowstone Lake, YNP, Wyoming, USA - YL17G02_20 | ecosystem: Environmental > Aquatic > Freshwater > Lake > Sediment | place: USA: Wyoming | collected...
TGTTAATCTTTAATCGTTGGGGAGAAAAAATGTTTGAAACTACAGACCTTTCAAAAGGGTGGGATGGTAATTATTTAGGTAAACCTGCACAAGATGGTGTATATGTATATAAAATGATTGTAACTTCACTTGAAGATAAAGTATTTCAATACAACGGAACATTTACATTAATAAGATAAACTAAAAACAAATATGAAAAAATTAATATTATTGATGGTTGGACTGATGAGTCTAAACATCTACGGACAAAAAATTGAGATTGGAGCTGCAGTCTCTAACGGAGGTAAATATCTCGGAGAGATTAATATCATGGATTCGGCACAATCTTTCTCTAAAAGAGGAGATTGGACAATAACTAAGGGTATAAATCCTATGTTCTATACAACTCCTTCTTACAGCTACTATTACTATTATGGTTCGGAAAATATCGTTGTACCAGCATCTAATAACTACTACTTGGGAACTTTTATGAGATTAGGAAAAAGAACTTCAAATTTATTTAGTACAGAACTTGGATTTGGTATTGGAGCTGCTCGTATCTATGAAGTTGTTTCCAAATATGAACCATCAACATCAACCTACATCAGTACTTTGGTTGATAATGGAGTAAAACCTTCCATTGGGATGACTTTCGGAATTAATTTACAAGTTATGAATAGAGTGTCAACTCACTTTAAGTGTGGGGGATTGTTCAACGACAATGGTGGATTTGCGGTTGTTGGATTTAGATACTCTTTACCAATTAAAAATACAAACAAATGAAAAAAATATTAATGCTGTTAATGCTCTTGGTCTCCTTAGCATCGGCGAACGCAAAATGTGATTGGAGCTCACTAAAACTTCAACAATTAAACGAACGCAATTACTATCAATGGTCTTTAACTGGAAAAGTATTAGATGATACTTGTGTTGATTACATGTTTTTATTATACAATGTACAAACTAAAAAAGTTGATACACTACAATCATTTAGAGGTGTTTGTGAGTACCAAATTAATAAAAAAGGTAAATACAAAATGTATGTTAAAGTTTGGAACAATTGTTTGAAATGTGATACATCAATGGTTAGAGAACTAACTTTAATTTATTTTCCTAAATGTAATTTTACATATAACTTAAAAAGTACAAAGAATAACGGATGTTTAGATTCAATGATTGGTGAAATGGGTATGGGTCCTGTGTTGAAAGGTGATACTTGTTGGCAGTGGTATTCTTATATTTGGAATGGACCAATGTTAGATTCATTATCTGATTTGGATTGGGATTCTACTTTAATGACTGACGAACAATTAACTATGTACTATGATTTTAATGATAGTGATATGGTTTGGTTTAAGGGTCCTGAAAATGCAGCTCGTCTTATCAAATACAAGTTCCCACATGACGGACATTACTTGGTGGCAACTCAATGGTATAACAGATGTTTAAACCAAGATACATTCTTCTTTACTCGTATTACTATTAAAAAATGTAACCCAACATCAAGTGTTGATGAAATTATTAAAAGTGAACCTAAGTTGATTAGAATGTATGATATGATGGGTCGTCCTGTATATCATATCAGGGAAAACGAAGTTTTGATTTACCAATACAATGACGGAACAACACGAAAAGTATTAAAAACAAGTAAATAAAAAATAAGACCCGAGATGAAAGTCTCGGGTTTTTTGTTTATCTTTGTAATATGAAATTCCAAAAGAAATTAATACCGTTATATTTGTGGATTTGTTATTTCATTGGAATTATTTTATTATCATTTTACTTACAACATAACTAAATCATGAAAATTGTATTAGAAAAAGGTCAACGTTTATTTTTCACTAGTGATACTCACTACGGACACTCTAATATTTGTAGTGCAACTACAAAATGGAGTGACTCTGATTCTGTAACTAGAGATTTTAAATCACTTGAACATATGAATGACACATTGGTTAATAGAATCAATGAAACTGTTGGTGAGAATGATATTTTAATTCACTTAGGTGATTTCAGTTTTGGTGGGTTTGAAAATATTCAAGAATTCAGGGGTAGGATTGTTTGTAAAAACCTCCACTTGGTTCACGGAAACCACGACCATCATATCCGTAGAAACAAAGGTGATATTCAAGACATCTTCACAACTTGTAGTGATTATATTCACCTTGACTTACGTATTCCAAATGGTTCAGGAACTCGTAAATATACTTTTGTGTGTATGCACTATCCAATTTGTTCTTGGGATGGTATGAACGCTGATGTAATGCACTTACACGGTCACGTTCACTTACCACCTCATTTGAGAATAGCTGAAGGTCGTGCTATGGATGTTGGTTGTGATGGAAATAATCTATACCCAATGAACGTTGAAGAAGTTATTTCATTGTTAAGAAATAGACCAATTGCTAAACTAACACTTCCAAAAGACCATCACGAAAAAAGATTGATTTAAAAACAAAAAACAATTATACTTATTTTATTATGAACTTAGAAGAAGCAAAAGAAATTTTGAAACAACACGGTAAACCAACATGCTCATGTAAGTATGGTGGTAGTAATGAAAACATGATTGCTGAAGCAGTTAAGTTAAAAGAGTCTCAAACTCAACAAGGTTAATTTTATTGGCATGAGAGAAGCGTTTGAAGTAATGAGTGAACACCCATTTTTAACTTTATTTTTGAGTTTTATTTTACTTGGAGTATTGTCGGAAATCAAAGAAATGGTAAAAAAAAAATGAACCTAACAGATTTTTTGAATAGGTTCACCTTTTTATTATTTACGATTGCATGTTTGTTGGTTTCATTTAACATGTCTAATTTTTTACTATCAATCTTATGTTGTTTTATGTCAGGAACATTGGTTGGACATGCAATTTTTAATTTCAAAAAAAAATCATAAAATGAAAAAAATATTAGACAATATTGTTATTTTTTTGTTATGTTTAATACCAGGACCGATAATTATGCGGTTTATAAGAAACGATAAAAAAGACAATTGGTTAATATGACAAACGAAGAATGGATTGAAGAATTGTATCACTTATCAAATGAGATTGGTAAGTACAATGAAATGCATGGTAAAGTTAATGAATGTAGAAAAAAACATCCTAATTTAAATACAGTTGAATGTGCCGAATTGGCATATATAGAATTAAAACGACAATACGAAGAGGAGATTGAATTAAATGAACAAAGTATTTCTAATTGATATTGATGGTACTATATGCGATGACATCAAAAATGAAGAAAGTCATCTGTACTCAACGGCAAATCACTATGAGCCTGCGTTACTGATTATTAATAAATGGTATGATGAAGGTAATATAATTACATTCTTCACCGCAAGGGAAGGTAAAGACAAAGAGGTGACAGAATTGTGGTTAAAAGAAAAAGGTTTTAAGTATCATGGATTAGTTATGGATAAACCACGAATTAAGGATGGTCAGGAATATGTGTGGATTGATAATAGAAAAGTTAGAGCGGTTACATATTTGGGAACATGGACAGAATTAAAAGAGGTTGATGCTAAAATACAAATATTTGAATAATGGAAAACATGAGTGATATTGAAAAATCAGCATTGATTTCCAAATTAGATTATGAAATAACTAAAGCGGTTTTAAACGGACACAAATCTGTTATGGGAGATGAATTTCAGGGACACAGAGATATTATATTAAAATTACGACAAGAGTTATTCCCAAATTCAGTATGGGCTTTAGGAACAAAACAAGATTAAAACAATAAAAAAAATAATACGTATGAAATATATTCTTGATTTAAACAATGTGTCTTTAAAAGACATTCATGTAGTCGGTGGAAAAAATGCATCTTTGGGTGAAATGTTGCAACATCTTAATACTTTAAAAATTAAAGTTCCAAATGGTTTTGCTATAACCGTAAAAGGATATTATGATTTTATTAATCATAATAAATTAGATAAATCTATCAGAAAACTAATCTTAGATTTAAACCCAAATGACATAATCGCACTTCGTAAGACTGGTCTTGCAATTAGGGAATTAATCAGAAATGGAGTTTTTCCTGAAAAACTAAAAAATGAAATACAATTAAAGTATCTTGAGTTATCGGAAACATATGGTCAAACAATGACTGACGTTGCTGTAAGGTCATCTGCAACCGCCGAAGATTTACCTGATGCCAGTTTTGCTGGTCAACAAGAAACTTTTTTAAACGTTAGAGGTACAGAATCCATTTTAGAATCTGTAAGAAATTGTTTTGCTTCCCTGTTTACCGATAGAGCAATATCTTATAGAACATCTTTTGGATATGACCATTTTGATGTTGGATTGTCTGTTTGTGTTCAAAAAATGGTTCGTTCTGATTTATCATCTTCTGGTGTTGCATTTTCATTAGATACTGAAAGTGGATTCAAAGATGTTGTAATGATAAATGGGAGTTATGGATTAGGTGAAATGGTTGTTCAAGGTTCAGTATCTCCTGATGAATTTATTGTATTCAAACCATTATTGGAAGAAGGATTCTCTTGTATTATTGAGAAAAAATTGGGTAATAAAGATAAAAAAATGGTTTATGGTGAAGGTCAAGGTAAATTAACCAAAATTATTAATATTGACGAAGAACATAAAAACAATTTTTGTATCAATGATAATCAAGTATTAGAAATCTCAAAATGGGTTACATCAATTGAAAAATATTATTCTGAGTTAAAAGGATATTGGTGTCCTATGGATGTGGAATGGGCAATTGATGGTTTAACCAATGAATTATACATTGTTCAAGCCAGACCCGAAACAATACATTCAAGAAAAAAAACTGATACACTTGTTGAATATAAAATCAATACCGAAAATTTAACACCAATTGTTAAAGGTGGTGCAGTTGGAGATAAAATTGCAAATGGAGAAGTAACAATAATGTATTCATTAGATGGTCGTGATGGTACGTTTGATGTCTCTGACTTTGTTGAAGGTAGTGTTTTAGTTACCGATATGACTGACCCTGATTGGGAACCCATAATGAAAAAAGCGTCGGCAATTATTACAAATAAAGGTGGTAGAACTTGTCACGCAGCAATTGTTGCACGAGAAATGGGATTACCAGCAATTGTTGGAACAATGAACGCAACAGACATATTAAAAAATCACCAAAAAGTTACGGTTTCTTGTGGAGAAGGTGATGTTGGATTTGTTTATGATGGTTTTATTGATTATGAAAAAATTGAAACAAATTTGGAAGAATTACCAAAAATATCAACACCCATAATGTTAAATGTTGCATCTCCTGAAATAGCATTTAAATTTTCAAATTTACCAAATGCCGGAGTTGGTTTAGCGCGAGAAGAATTTATAATTAATAATTACATTAAAGTTCACCCAATGGCATTATTACAACACAAACAGATTGGTGATAAAAAGTTAAGTGAACAAATAAATACAATCACCAAAGGTTATGAAGATGAAGAAACATTCTTTGTAAAAAAATTAAGTTATGGTATTGCCAGAATTGCCGCAGCATTTTATCCCAATAAAGTTATTGTTAGACTTTCCGATTTTAAATCTAACGAATATAAAAATTTATTGGGTGGAACTTATTTTGAACCTGATGAAGAAAATCCAATGATTGGTTGGAGAGGAGCTTCAAGATATTATTCTGACAAATATAAAGATGCTTTTGGTATGGAAATTAAAGCAATCAAAAGGGTTAGAGAAAAAATGGGATTTAGTAATGTTGTAGTTATGATTCCTTTTTGTAGAACAATAGACGAGTTATTAAAAGTTTATAAAGTCATGGAATCTTATGGATTAAAAAGAGGTGAAAAAGGTCTTGAGGTTTATTTGATGGCAGAATTACCATCAAATATTTTTATGGCTGAAGAATTTTCAGAACATATTGATGGATTCTCAATTGGCTCCAATGATTTAACACAATTGATTTTAGGATTGGACCGAGATTCAGCACTCGTATCTTCAATTTACGATGAAAGAAATCTTGCGGTAAAACGAGCAATATCACACCTTATTAAGGTTGGAAAAAAAACTAACACTAAGGTAGGAATTTGTGGACAAGGACCATCTGATTTTCCTGATTTTGCAGAATTTTTAGTTAGCGAAGGAATTGATAGTATTTCTGTAACACCAGATTCTTTATTAAAAACATTAAAAACATTAAGTAAAATATGAATACTTTAGATAAACAATACACAGACCTACTCAAATCTATTTTAGATTATGGTGTAGAAAAGAAAGACCGTACAGGAACAGGAACCAAATCAATCTTTGGTTATACAATCCGTCATAAAATGTCTGATGGATTTCCATTACTTACAACCAAAAAGATGGCTTGGAAAACTATGGTGACAGAATTACTATGGTTCCTACGTGGTGATACTAACATCAAGTATTTGGTTGACAATAACTGTCATATTTGGGATGGTGATGCTTATAAGAACTATTTAAGTAAAGTACAAAACTACGCAGATAGTTTATCTGTTCCTGATGACATATCTGAATTTAAAGGTGTAATTGATTCTTTGAATAAACAAATAAAAAGTAGTGTATTAACACAAGAAGAATTTATCAACAAAATCAAAACAGATGATGAGTTTGCTAAGAGGTGGGGTGAATTAGGTCCGGTTTATGGTAAGCAATGGAGAAGTTGGACCAAAAAGAAAATGTATTTATCAACAGATGGTTCATATGAAAATATCTATGATGAGGCAGACCAAACTGTTATTGACCAAATATCAATCCTAATCAACGACCTTAAAACAAATCCTGACTCAAGGAGAATGATGGTTAATGCTTGGAATGTAGGTGAGTTAGACCAAATGGTACTTCCACCTTGTCATTATGGATTTCAAGTTTATACGAGAGAGTTGAGTTATGAAGAAAAAAAAGAATACACATACAAGTATTTTAATGATGGTTCACCACACGATTTAGAAGACTTTGAGAAGTTTAATATCCCAATCAGAGCAATCTCTTTAATGTGGAATCAACGTTCAGTAGATACATTTTTAGGTTTGCCGTTCAACATTGCATCTTATGGATTGTTATTAATGATGTTGGCAGACGAAGTGAATATGGTTCCTGATGAATTAATTGGTAATTTGGGTGATACTCACATATACTTAAATCATATTGAACAAGCAAAAGAACAAATTGGTAGAGAACCTATGGAATTACCAAAATTAGTTATTGATAAGTTTGACGAGAATAACCACTATATTGGTGATATGGATGATATTTCTGAGTATAATATTAGCCAGTTCAAATTAGAAAGTTACCATTCTCACCCCCCAATTAAAGCACCCTTATCAAATTAATCATGGAATTTCCTTTTATTACAGAACACAAAACTTTTGGTGATGATAGGGGTAATTTTTGCCCATCACCACTTCATATGAAACATGACCAACGTTTAGATAAACACTGGGTCCAAGTTAATACAAGCATTAGTCCTTTAATTCATACAATTAGAGGACTCCATTTTCAGTTAGAACCTTTTGAACAATCAAAATACTTAAAAGTTGTTTCAGGTAAAATTTTTCAGTTTGTAATGTGTATAGATAAAACACATTGGGACTTTGGGACATCTTTGATATTTGAGGTGGATAAAGACCATGCGGTAATGGTACCGAGAGGTTATGCAAATGGTTTAATTACAATGGAACCAAATACTGTTATTCAATATTTTGTGGACTCACCTTACTCACCACAACATGAAAAATCTATGTTGTATAGTAGTGTTGAAAAATTTGATGGTTTTGTTAAAAATTATACGGACAACCCGCATTTATCAGAAAAAGACCGTGATGGATTTTTATGGGAAGATTACAAGAAAACTTTATGACCAGTTTTCAAACAAATCTTCAATAACATGAGTCGCAATTCTTTTTAACTTGTTGTTGATTTTTGAAAGGTCAAATTCATCGTCACCCATTGATTTCATTGTTGCATTTACCATAATGCTTTGAATTTTTGGTTGTAGTTCAACCAAACTTTCAAATGCCGCTTCAGAGTATTCGTCCATATCATCCCATTTAGCTTGGTCCATAATCCACTCTAATGGTGCATATAAAAAAGATGCCGCTTGGAACATATTGACAATTCCTGATTTTCTTAAAAATTCAACATATTGTTTTATCGTATCCCAATCCTTTGGTTCAATATTACTATAAGCGTCATCCCTTCTAAACATAGTTTCCAATTCACGCGACTCTTGAATTAATTTTGATTTTTTGGTCAGTGTCATTTCATGTAAAGCGTCTTCCTTAACTGTGGTTACAATTTCAGGATACGTCATACCAATATGTGTATCATTTTTACCTGAGTAATCAGTATTATTTAATATTACACGTAAGGCATTTAAGATACCAGCTCTTTTATCATTTGTATCAACAATGTACCAAGGCGATGCTGTTTTTGTTGCCAATATCGCTTTTTTCTTATATTCTGTATAATCGTCCCATTTTTCTAATGATTTGGAATCGTTTGGTGAAAATTTCCAATACTTTAATGGAGATGACTTTCTAAGATTAAATCTTTTTTCTTGTGTTTCAGGTGTGATTGAAAACCAAAATTTAAATAACGGTATTCCCGCACTAACTAAACTTCTTTCAAATGGATAAACATTTTCCATGAAATCTTTATATTCATCTTCAGATGAATAACCCATCACAGGTTCCACAATTCCTCTGTTATACCAACTTCTATCAAAGAAAATTATTTTATTTGGTTCCATTTGGTCTTTATATCTATTAAACCAATCTTTTCTTTCTTCAGGTGTTGGAACACCTAAGGCAACTACTTTAAAATATTTTGGGTCTAAGTATTGAGTTAAAGTTCTAATCATTGTTCCTTTTCCTGCTGAATCACGACCTTCAAAAACAACAACAAATGGTTTTCCTGAATTCTTAACCATTTCTTGTAATTTTAATAACTCAACTTGCATTGGCATTAATTCTTTTATATATTGTTTTTTCCCAATTTTAGATTTAATTGGTTCTTCAGAACCATACATAAATTCATCTTCATCAAAATCATCATTTGGTTCAGATTCTATATCTTTTCTAACCTCTAAAGATTTTAGATATGTGTCAATATATCTTTTTACATTTTCAGTCTTATCACCCGACTTTAATAATTTTCGGTCAATATTTCTTAAAAAATCATCTGTAATATCTTCATCATTTAACTTAGTAATTTCTTCTTTAAAATCTTCAGGATTTAAACCATCATCAACTAGTACACTAAGAAAATTTTCAATAGATTCACCTAACACATTTTCTGATTCAAAATCCCACGCATCGGTCTCAGGTATTAAGTCCAAGTTTGAACCATTATCCCAATTAACACTATATTGTGTTCCCATTCCAAATGGAACTCGTACTATTTTTGTAACAGTACCTGTAGTACCAATGGGAACATTTGATGTTTCACCTTCCATGTAGTAACAAACTACTCTATCACCTTGTTTTAATTGTGGATTTAACGACATATTATTAAATATAAGATATTTACATATAAATATGGAGATTATTATAACTGAAGAACAACAAAGGATTATTTTGAAAGAAAATTTCAAATCTGATGTTATTAAAAAAGTTGAATTGTTCAAACAATATACGGTTGATGTTGTAAACGACCTTAAAAATTCTATGAATTTTAATTTTAGATTCGGTGTTACCTATGGTGCTGGAATTGGTGTTGTTTTAAATCACGTTATTGAACATTTACATGAAAACTATTCAGGATTGAGTGATACTGATATTAAAATGTTGGCATTGACCGCAATTATGGTTGTGTTCTTTGAAACAAAGGATATTCTCAAGATGGAAAATGAGGTCGAAGAAAAGGGATTACAAAATGAATTAATTGATGCCGTTTCTTTCACCGAAAGTTTAAAAACGAAATTTTCAAAGATATTAAAAGCGGTTGGTTCAAGTTTTTGGAGAGGTACCGATATTATAGGTTACGCTTTTTTACTACCAATATTGGGTGAATTTACAAAATTCTTACAATCCTATAATGTTTCGGATATTGATTTTGATACAATCGCCAAAAGTTTATCAGAAGCCACAGGTATTATTGTTGGTGGACACGTATTAAAAAGAATGTTTAATTCTTTATCTGAAAAATACAAAAATTAATCTAACAATTCAAAATGGATATTACCATTTGCGTAATATGTTCTTCGGGCAAGTTTTTTCTCAACTAGTTTACCCATTTCAACTAAAGCCTGACTATCCTCAAGTTTAATTGCCTTTGTCTTATACTTAACTGATTTTGTTGTCGTTGTTGGTTTAATTCTCATTGGTTTAAAGTATTCGTCCAATGCAAAGATAAGTTGTTCTCTTGTCTTATCAAAATTCAAACCTTCTTTTTTACATAAATTCTTAAGTTCAATCAGTGACAATTTTTCCAATTCACTTTTTACCATATCTCAATTCGTATTGTTTGATTAATTCTGACCTCAACTTTTTTTGGTCTTTTTCACTCATATCCTGATTAGATATATTTCTTTGTAACCAACCATCAATAACTGACTCAATACCAGTTTTTCTTAATTTCATAACCCTCCTAAATCCTTGTAAAACTGCAGGTATTTCGTGAGATTGTAAATAATATTTGTAATCCTTAGGTTGTTTACCTTTAGTTTTAACTTCAGAATCAGGTCTTAACCCTAAATATTGTTTATGGTGTTCGTATTCATGAGCTATAATATCGTTTAAATCTGCAACCAAATCATACATCAATTCAGGGTAAAAATCTTTGTTTAAAAACACCACAACTTGCATGCTTTCTGTTTCGTCATCGTAATCACCGTCAACAAAATATTTTTGATTTCCTTCTTTCCAATTGAAATTCCAATCAAAAAATACGGTCATATCATAAGGGTAGTATTCCACATCACTGATGTCTGATGGTAATTCCCAACTACCTTCATCACCATTTTTAATAATTCTAATAATATCCTTTACTATCATTCTAGTATCGGAATCTATACTTTCTATTAATCTTTCCATTTTAATTCAGATATGTTATAAGGAATTTTTCTCATATTACAATAGCGAAAATAATCATTAATTTTTGCTGTAATTGGTACCAAAAAATGTGTATATTTCATATTGTTGCCAGCAACAGGTGCAAAAACTTTAAAAAGTTCTTCAAAATCTTCATTTTTAAATTTCATATTGGATACAATTATTTTAATTTGTAAAGTTGGGACCCAATCACCTGTTGATATCATTGGTTTATAATGTAATGGTATTAATTTAATGTCCATAGTTCCCATCGGAAGTGCGTTTGATTCCATATCAATATACGTTGTCATTGGAACATAAATAGGTAATTCAATTTCCTCTTCAGATATAAATTTTAAGCAAGGTGTTGTTTCCTTTAGTATTTCAGGCATTGCTTCAATCAAATCTTCTTTTTCCTTAAAACGTAATATCATTAATAATAAATACCTTGATTAATGATAATATATTTTTATCTTTATTGTATGGAATTATTGAACACGCACCCAATTAAAAAATCAGATTTGGGTTTTCACGGAAATTTATTTGGGGGTAAGATTCTTGCTTGGGTTGATTCAGCAGCATCAGCTTTATCAATGCAACTTTGTGATTCACCAAGATTAGTTACGGTATCATTAGATGAATGTAGATTTATTAAACCTGGTAAAGAAGGTCAACTATTAAAAATATATGGTAAACCCATTAAAGTTGGGAACACATCAATTACACTTTATTTAGAAGCAAGGTCACATAGTGTTTATACAGGAACTCAAACCGTGATTCTTCATACTAAAACAACTTTTGTTAGAATTGATGAAGAAGGTAATCCAATTCCAATTAGCGACAGAGCTAAAAATAGAATCAATCAAATAATCAATGGTATTGAAGTAACCGACAGAATCATTTAATAGAATTAATATAATTATTAGTATGAAAAAATTCGTACTACTACTATTATTGCCTCTTTTTGCGTTTGCACCTGTAAGAGAAAAAGTTTATTTTAAAAATAACATTTATCAAGGATATTACTCAGAAAAATTAGAACAACCTTTAGAGGTTCAGTATACTGTAATGTGTCCAAATGGGACGGCAAAAAGAACTGGAATGGATTTTTTTATCAATGATTCAATCCACACATCAGATAATAATGACTATGCAAATAATGTTTACGATAAGGGACATTGTGCACCAGCGGCGGATTTTAATTGTACCCGTGAGATGTTGTTATCAACATTTAGTTATTTGAATTGTGTATTACAACACCAAGATTTAAATAGAGGTGCTTGGAGATTACTTGAGGTGTATGAAAGACAATTATCGTCAACTGGTACTGTAAAGGTATCAATATTGATGGTATATAGTACCACGTCAATTAAATTAACGTCAGGTGCAACTATTCCTGATGGATTTTACAAATACATCACTGTTAATGGTAAAACAACCATTTATTACTTTAAAAACGAAAAACCAGTGTCAACCGATTATACAAAATATGTGGTTGCAAAAGGTCCAAAAACTACTTTAAAGTAATTTTTCAATTTACGGCACCATATTTGGAAATTAGTTGTACCTTTGACTTTATAAGAAAAAAGGTTTAAACTATGAATATGGAAAACATTAAAGAAAAACTCAAACAAGTCGTAAAACAAGTATCATTGTACACAATCATCCTAATTAGTTTGGGTGCAGGAATTTCAATTGGTTATTACTACGACTTCATTAAAAACAGCTTTAAACGAAACCAACCCATTTCTGTAAAAAGAAATGAAGTAAAACTCGCCATTGATGAAAGTAATCATCTTTTAGTAATTCACAAAAAAGATGGTACTTACACCGTTTATCAAGACTCAGTTGGTTACATGATTTTTAACTTGTACGCAAAGAACATTTGGGGACAAGCCGCTAACCCTAAAACCACCACTACAACTAATGGTCAATAAAGGTGTTAAATTTCTCTACTTTTTGTTTAGTGTTGCGATTTTAGTTGCAACACTAAACCTATTCAACCTGTTCAAGGAAAAACCTGAATACAAACTTGAGGATATGGGAGGAAAGCCAAATTCACCGTACTGTCTTCAAATGTACACGTCAATTGAAAAGTATTCTAAAGTTTACAGGGTACCAAAATACATAGCATATAACGTGGCATACCTTGAAACAAAATATCAAGGTCCTTTTGATTGGGATTATCACGGTAAATTAACTTCTTACGCTGGCGCTCAAGGTCCAATGCAAATTATTACAAGATGGGCTCACCAATACGCTGAAAGACGTATTACCGAAAAAGAACTAAGAACCAACATTGACCTTAACGTGATGATTAGTATGAAAATGCTAAGAACCCGATATAATAGTACTGGTAATTGGGCAACCGCTTGTGGTGGATATAATACAGGTTTAGCAATTGTGAATGATTACGCAAGATATTGTGTTTCAAACAAAAACTACAAATCTAAATGGGTTTCTTACTGATGAAACGTCTATTACTTTTAAGTGAACTTATTCTATTAACACCATTTGTAATATATTATTTAATCAAATACATGATTAAAGGTTGGTAATTTTAATAATTTTTACTACCTTTGTAGTGTTATGAAAATTACGTTTATTTCTGATACCCACGCCAAACACAAACAAGTGACATCCAGTCTTCCTGGTGGTGATTTGTTGATTCATGCTGGTGACTTAAGTTCAATGGGTTATAAACATGAAATCCAACAATTCTGTAAATGGTTTAATAATATTGAAGGTTACAATCACAAGGCATTCATTGCCGGTAATCATGATTGGGGATTTCAAGACAACCATGAACAAATTATGGAGGTTGTCAACTCTTATAAAGACATTGATTACTTACAGGATGATATGTTGATGATTGGTGAAGATTATGATAAGATGGTTAAAATTTGGGGTTCTCCTTGGCAACCTGAGTTTTTTAATTGGGCATTTAATCTTCAACGGCAGGGTGATGAATTGAAAGAAAAGTGGAATATGATTCCGACTGACATTGACATCTTGATTACTCACGGTCCTTCTTGGGGTAACTTGGATACTGTAAAATTTAACCCAACTTTCAATTTAGGTTGTGAGTTGTTGGCGGAAAGAATCAAAGTGGTAAAACCAAAGATTCACGTTTGTGGTCACATCCACACAGGATATGGTTACAAATTTGATGGAGACACTCACTACTTCAATGCAGCAGTTTTGGATGAACAATATAACTTCACTCAAAAACCTTTGACCGTTAATTGGAACCCTAAAACTAATGAAATTGAATTTTTAGATTAATATGGAAAAAGAATATAACGAATGGTACTGGAAACTGTACAGATGGGTAAGATGGGAATTACCTTACCAGCATAAATACATTAAACACGGAGTTAAGAACTTATATAAATGGTTCTGGGTAATATGGAAAGATAGAGACTGGGACCATCATTATATTTTTCAGGTATTAAAATTTAAATTAGAAAAACAAGCCAAACATTTAGGTGAAAGAAACTGGCATGAAAGTTCTAAACGTGATGCCGAATTAATGATGACTTGTGTTAGGTTAATTAATAAATTACAAAATGAAGAATATTATGATGAGCTTTATAATTTAGATGAAAAGTCACCTGAAACGCTTCAAACAGTAATAGATAGACACAATAAGGCCAGATGTTTATTATTTAAAATTCTTGAACAAAGAATTGAACATTGGTGGGATTAATTAAAAATTAAATACATATAAAAATGAATAGAATTTATTTAGACGACGTAAGAACTCCAGTTGAGGGTAATTGGATTGTTGTAAGAAACTATCAAGAGTTTGTTGATAAAGTTAATGAACTTGGATTGGATAACATTGAACTTATTTCTTTGGACCATGATTTAGGTGATACCGCAATGGCGGAATACTTCAACAACGTATCAAAAAACTATAAATTGGATTATAACAATATCAACGAAAAAACAGGATATGACGCAGCAAAATTCTTGGTTGATGTTTTTTATGATAACAATGTTGACAGATTTCAAATGAGCAGAAAGGACAAAAAAGAAAGTGAAATTAAATTTCCTGTTGTTTATGTTCACTCTGCAAACCCAATTGGTTCTGCCAACATCATGGGTTACATCAATAACTTTTACATGAATGAAGGTCAACCTCAAACATGTGTTAGAGTTCAAATCCCACATACAACTGATTTTTAACCATTATGATTACACTTGATGATTTAAAAGATTTTTCTATTTGGAAACAGTGGAAAAATGGCGAAGTTGAATTGGGTGAGCCTGAATTTAAAACCAAACCTGGTTTTGTGGAAAAAAGAATCCAACAAATGATTCATATTGGTGCTGATGATGAATGTGAACAATTTAGTGATGGAATGAGTGATGATGATATTGCAAATTGGAAGCGTGGTTTTATTCACGGTGCCAATTGGATGTTAAAATCTAAAGAAACACTTTAATATATTAAAAACCACCTTTGGGTGGTTTTTTTATCCTGATTATATTTATTATTATGAACAAAAAAGAAATTCTTAAGGAAGAGTCCAACAAAATGAGAAAATTAATGGGTTTGCCGCCTATTAATGAAGATATGTTGGCTGATATTATCAATAAAATTAAAGATTCAGACGTTGTTAAAAAAATTGAAGATTTTTTTGATGGTGATGATGATAAAGATAGTGATGACTCTAAAAATTCCGATGATAAAAGCTTCGGTGATAAAATCAAAGATTTCTTTAAGTCTGTTGAAAAAGACCCATCAAAAACTGATGATATGATATCACCGTTATGTGGTTCAGAAAATGAATGGGTGGTTGGAAGCGGATTTGGTGATAGAACAAGGGGTGGTAAATCTGAAAAACATCAGGCAAATGATTTAAAAGCCAAACAAGGAACAAAATTGGTTTCACCTTTTAATGGTGAAGTTGTTGAATCTACTGATAATGCGTCTGATTGTGGTGGAATGATTAAAATTAAATTTGATAATGGTTATGACGCAAAATTCTGTCACTTATCATCAAGAAGTGTTGAAAAAGGTGAATTTGTATTAAAAGGACAAGAGATAGGAAAATCAGGTGGAGATACATCTGATTCAGCAAGCAAAAAAGGTAATTCAGAAAGTGCCCACTTACACTTTGAATTGAAAAAAGATGGTTCATTTGTTGACCCGTCAAAACA
>Ga0315274_10007180_pt1 | contig 16154 bp, 10 predicted proteins | sample YL17G02_20_MG_FD_203700 | JGI IMG/M metagenome (GOLD analysis project Ga0315274, IMG submission 203700) | Sediment microbial communities from Yellowstone Lake, YNP, Wyoming, USA - YL17G02_20 | ecosystem: Environmental > Aquatic > Freshwater > Lake > Sediment | place: USA: Wyoming | collected...
TGGATGGGCTCTGCTGCCGGAGCATCTCGTCCACCAGTTCCACCAGCCGGTCGTGACGCGCCCGGTCGGCGGGTCGAGAGAGGTCAATCGGCGGCAGAGGGATGCGGTCGAGGTCGGCCTTCTTCACCTGTGCGAAGGATCGCTTGTTCGTGAGGCACCTCGTCCGATAGTAGAGGTTCATCAGCCGGGAGTTCAGAATGCCCAGGATGAACCTGAAATCAAGGTCGGTGCGATTGCCGTAGAGGAAGTAGAGCGACTGCTCCGGATACGTGCCCGAATCGTCGTATGCAGCGATGAGGCGGTCGCCCGTCTTGCGGATCAGGATCTTCGGGGATGCGCCGAGCTTTCCTGCGTCGGTCGTGCGTCCGGTCAGGTTCTCCCTGCGGAAGTCGAACCAGTAGCGCTTTCGCATCACATATCGGCCGATGCTCCGGCCCTTCAGCACGGGAATCTCGGAGTCGCCGATCTTGTTCTCGTGGACCAGGGAGGATCTCCCGCCGAATCCGGAAGCAGAGTCGCAGATGTCCTTGAGCAGCAGGCGTCCGGGGAGCGATTCCATTCTCTCGATGAGCCGCCCAACGTCCGGGTCTTCGGGTCTCGGGAACTCATGCCGCCGATTGCTCAGGAATGCCGCCTGCGGATAGAGACAGGCAGGCCTTCCGTATTCGCTTGCCTCCGTCGTGCTCTGGAGCCGCGGTGCGACCTTGCGGATCACGAAGATCATCGTGTCCGCCGACACGCCGGGGAACGGAGCTCCGTACACGAGCAGGAGAAGCTCCGCCTGCGTCAGAAGCCGTCTCCTCAAGCCCGCAAACTGGCTGTTGAATCCGAGCCTGTCGGGCACGATGAAGGAGAGGTATCCGCCGGGCCGGGTGAGCTCCAGGCCCAGGAGGACGAAATACTCGCAGATATTCGGCATGTACGAGTTCCCGCCGAAGCGGTCCCTCAGGTTGTCTATCTCCGCCTTCGAGTACGCCCGAATGCCGAACCGCCCTGCGAGCGACACCCAGGGAGGATTGCCGATCACCGCATCGAATCCGCCGCGTTCCATTGCTTCCGGGAACTCCCTGCGCCAGTCGAAATCCAGCAAGCTGTCCCCACGTCTCAGGTTCGCGCATGACGGACCACGGACGACGGACGGCTGACGACGGACGACGGACGACGCACGACTGACGACCTGCCCCGCACGTCTTCCCGCTGCCTCCAGAGCTGCCTCGTCCACGTCCACGCCGTACACGCAGCTCAGCGCCTGCTCGTGGGTGAGGCCTCGTTCGAGCAGGTAACCGCACGCCGCCGCCGGAAAGGCGCCGTCGCCGCAGGCCGGGTCGAGGATCTTGAGCTCCGAAATCTGCTCGGGAGTCCGTCCGTCACACAGTCTCCCGACGGTGTTCTGCACGATCAGGCTGACTATATTCGCCGGAGTGTAGTATGCTCCGCGCGCCTTTGCACTCTTCATCGCGTCTCGAACGAGCGCCATGCGAACTCTCCTGTCAGGCATGCTCGGGCCTTCGGGGGCAGGATAAGTGGTTTCGACCTGAGAAGTATTCTAGCATGAATACGCTTTGCTGCACATCCATTCTCGCGCTGATGGCGGTCGCCGCCGCGCCCGGATGGTTGAACGACGCCGAGGTCTGCAATGGCTGGTACAGGCAGTGGACCGACGAGGCCATCGCGGCGATGCGCGACGTGCCTTTCGTCATCGGCGTCCCTCTCGATAAGAAGGTGATCGAGAAGGCACACGGCCAGGGAACGAGGGTTCTGGTGTACGTCACCTTCTACCAGATGCCGCCCGGAAGAACCTATCAGAACGCGGACATCTCCGAGCATGCCGACTGGAACGTCATCCATCCCGACGGCACGGAAGGCATCTCCGTGTTCGACAGCACCGACAATCCCGGCTGGCGCACGGTCTGCCCGAACTCACCCGGCTACCGCAAGTACGTGCTGGAGTACACCAAGTTCGTCATGGACCAGGGTGCCGACGGCCTGTTCATAGACAACGGACATCCCGACGTGACCTGCGAAGCGCCGAAGTTCCGCAGACACGAGCATATCTACCCGGGGAAGGACAATATCTATGCCTACCGCGAGCTCCTGAAAGACGTCCGTGCGCTGGTCAAGCGGTATGGCGAGGACAAGATCATCATCGTGAACCCGGGCGAGCCGAGGAAGGCATGGGTCGGCGCCTGCGACGGCCAGATGTTCGAGTCGTACATATGCACTCATGCGGCAGACCACCGATGGCACGACGAGGCGCGGCTGGTCAAGACGCAGAAGGAATGGGGACCTCTGGCCGAGCAGGGAAATGCCCTGGTTGCCCTCTCCTACATCGGCCACACGAGCAATCCCCCGCGCGAGGATGCTTTCTACTGCTATGCCTGGGCCAGGCTCTCCGGCTTCATCTGGGCGGACTGGTTCACGGCGAAGGACGTTGCGCGCGCTTTGTACAAGGTTCGCCTGGGAGAAGCGACAGGCCCGATGACGACCGGCGACGGATTCTACATGCGCGGGTTCGAACGCGGATTGGTCGTTGTGTCGCGCGAATCCCGCGGCGCGGTTGTGAGGCTGAGCGCGAAAGATCATGCGCGCGTGTTCGACGTCTTCGCGGCGAAGCACCTGAAGCCAGGCACGTCCGGGGATTACGAGATCACCCTCGAACCGGGACAGGGAAGGGTGTATTTGTTCAGGTGAGCACACGTTCTCCGTGGGTCACAGCAGGTTATCGTAGCCAATCCGCCTATAGATTACATCCGGTGATACGGCGAACGGCTTTGCCAGGGCTTCGCTTATGTACTCCTTTGCAAGGTCAGGGTTGCCGTGGACGTAAAAGCCCGCAGCCTTGGCACGCTCAAGTTCAGCTTTGAACTTCGTGGCCAACGCCGCCTCAGGAACTAAGACGATTCCGGCCCAAGAATACGCCTGCCATTCCATCCACCTATAGGTCTCATCATCGATCTCGTCTGTCATCTGGATCCACCGTTCCATCGTGCTCAGGTCTATCTGTTCAAGTAGCGGGCGGTGTAGTTCTCGGTGGGCCAGTTCGTGAGCAAGCGTGAAATGGTACCTGTTGGTGCGCGCTTCCTGAACCCATTCGTCAACGTAAATGGTTGAAAAGTCCGCGCCCAGGGCTCCCTCAATCCCGAATCGCTTCTGCAGCTCCCTGACAGGAACGATGTCGATTCCTAGGTCTACGATCTCTTCGATCGGTGTTGGCGGCTCGCCGCTCGGGTGGTGTACGCGCAGGAATTCGTGAGCCAGGTCCTTCAGAGTGCTGTATCCGAGGCGCTTGCACCTGATGGCCACTATGATCTCCTAATGGTTTCAATGAGTTCCTTCATTTGCTTCTCTGACAGCTTCTCTCCTCTCAAGGTGCGAAATACGAGGGGCAGCTTCCCCACAAGTTCCTCATCGGACAGAATGTCCTTGGGTATCTCGCCAGAGCACGCTGCAGCGCGGTCAAAAAACTCAAACCAGTCGCCACTGCCTTCCTCGACGCCGAGGGCACGTGCGTACTCTTGCAGTTTCTCCCTGGATTTGGGCGGGGCGAGCCTCCCACGCTCGAGCTTGCTGATGTTGCCCGGGTCGAAGCCGTGGTTCAGGCAGAACTGTCTCAGCGTGTGCCCGCTCTCGATACGAAGTCGTTTGAACAACTCCCCAAAGGTCTTCGCCATCGTCTCTCCTCCTCTCACTGCTGTTGTATTTATTTTACAACATTTTCGGCGTTTGTCAAACATTTTTTGAGAAATCTTTTCGGGCTTTCCTGGGAGGTGGGCGCTTCGTGCCTGCCTTACTCCCTCTCCGTGATCTTGGCGCCGCGGGTGAAGATGCCCGCGGTCCAGCCTCGGTCAGCCGCCATGCGGTCGAGAAGGAGTTCCTGAGGTACGGCGCACTCGAGCGAGAACAGCTCCGGTTCGCCCGGCTGCAGGACTATGCTCGTCAGGTTCGTGTGGCCGCCGACCTGTGCGGATGTGAATAGCACGACCCTGCTCCCCAGTTCCGCCATCTCCAGGGCCATGCTCCTCATCAGATCGCCCCCGTGCCCATCGGAGGCGAACATGACCGCATGGTGACCCGGCCCGACTATCTCGAACGGCCCGTGCCTCATGCTTCCGCCCGGCAGAGCGCAGGTGAAGACGTGACTTCCTTCCTGGAACGTGAGGGCCGCCTGCCTCGCCGCCGTGAACGCCGGTCCCCGCGAGATGAAGTAGACCGTATGAGCCTCTTTCAGGAGATCGGCAGCTCGGTCAATCTCCGACCCGCGGTTCGCGAGGAACTCGTCCATCGAGTCCGCGGCTCGTTCCAGGTCGTCCAGAACCGGCAGCCAGTCGTCCGTCGCGAGCGCCCGGCTGAGCAGAAGCATCACCGCCATGCTGTTCGTATACGTCTTCGTTGATATGGTTGCCTCTTTGCCCGCCAGCATGGGCAAATCCAGCCTGGAGTACCGCGCCGTGGCGCTCCGGGGGTTATTCGTCACGCTGATGACCCCCTGGTGGTCCTGGAGTATCTCCACGACCCTGCGAGTCTCGATGCTCTCGCCCGACTGCGAGATCGCGACGATGACGTCGTCGTCGCGAATGCTCTCCATGCCGTGGTGAAGCAGCTCGCCGGCCTCCCACAGGACGACCGGGGACTTCGACTTGTCGCCAAGGTAATCGCGGACGATCATCGGGACGAACTCCGAGGTTCCCATGCCCGCGAACGTGATGCTCCGCGTGCGATGGGAAGTCATGTGCCCGACCTTGCACAGCAGCTCGTCTCCGTCGGCTCGGTAGAATTCCACCAGGTCGCGCAGAACCCTGCCCTGCTCGGCAACTTCGTCCAGGAACGCCATGTTTCCATCTCCTACTCTACCTCGAGAGTCGCCCGTAGTGGCCGTGCCTCTGTGCCGGCCTTCCGGGGTTTCATCCCCTCGTGTGGCACAATGTGCCATGATCGGCCTGCTCTTACTCATACTCGTACTCGACAGGCGCATGTGAAAGTACAAGCATCAGGTCCGATGCTCGATACATTCTACCTGGAATTCCGCGGCGTGTCATCCGTCTGCGAGCACAAAGGAGACCGGGCAGTCCGCGCCTAATCCTACAGTGTCCATTTCGCATTTCGGAGGCATGCCTTGAACCGAACGCTTGTCATCACGGCAATCGCATTTCTTGTCATGATTGGGGCCGCATCCGGCGCTCAGTACCGCGAGCTGCCCGCGGACGTCTGCCTCGACAAGTTGAAGGGCGGCTGGGCCGGGCAGATGATCGGCGTCTCGTACGGCGCGCCGACGGAGTTCAAGGCGTGCGGCAGAATATACGAGGAGCCGATCCCCTGGACCAGGAAGAGCATCGCGAACTCGCTCCGGCAGGACGACCTTTACGTGGAGATGAGCTTCCTCGAAGCCGTCGAGAAGCACGGCCTGGACATCACCAACGAGCAGATGGGGAAGGCCTTCGCTGAGACGCAGTTCGGCCTGTGGCATGCGAACAAGCAGGGCCGCGATAACTGCCGCGCGGGCATCATGCCGCCGGATTCCGGCAGTCCGACGCACAACCCACACTGCGATGACATTGACTTCCAGATCGAGGCCGACCTGTTCGGCCTGATCAACCCCGGCCTGCCCGGGTCATCGAACGCGATATGTGACAGGTTCGGGCGGATCATGAACTCCGGCGACGGGCTGTACGGTGGGATGTTCATGGCCGCGATGTACACGCAGGCATTCTTCGAGAGCGACCCCCATAAAATCGTGCGCTGCGGGCTTCGTGCGATCCCCAAGAAGAGCGTATACGCGCAGACGATCCGCGACGTGCTACTGTGGCACTACGTCTATCCCGATGATTGGCGAAGGGCCTGGCAACGTGTTCAGGACAAATGGGCGGCGCATCCGAGCGGTCGGTGCTCGAAGCCCGGCGGCTCCAACATTGACGCGAGCTTGAACGGTGCATACGTCGTGATGGGCCTGCTCTATGGGGACGGCGACCTTGCGAAGACCCTGGAGATATCCACCCGCTGCGGCCAGGACTCGGACTGCAACCCGGCGAACGCGGCCGGGATTCTGTGCACGGCACTGGGTTACAGCGGCATCCCTGAGGAGTACAAGGCGGGCATTCCGGAAATCTCGGACAAGCAGTTCGCGCACGTGAAGTATACCTTCAACGATCTCATGCCGGCCTGCCTGAAGCTCGCCCGCGAGAACATCGAGCGTGCGGGCGGCTCATCCAGGATGATTGACGGCAGGGAGGTGTTTGTCATCCCGGGGCAGTATCCGGCCGCGCTGAAGAGGGAGGAGTAGCCGGCCGCCGGGCGGCAAATTCGAAACTCGAAATTCGAAATCCGAAACAAATCCAAAGGCTCGAAATCCAAATGTCCCAAACGGAATCGGCGCCATGTTTGGGATTTGCCTTTTTGGTCATTTGAGCTTGTTTCGAATTTCGTGCTTCGGATTTCGAGTTTGTTCCTTGGCCGGGGCAGCTCGCTTCAGCTTGCTTCCATCCTCGGGTAGCCTCACCATTCATGGTGAGGTGACCCCAAGCGCAGTATCCGCTCGCGCCGAAGGTGGAGAAGTGATGGTTTCAGGTTACAGGTTGCAGGTTACAGGTTGCAGGTTGTCGGTTGCAGGTCTGCCAGAACGTGGAACTTGTAACCTGAGACCTGAAACCTGAGACTTGAAACGCCTTGTCTCCCTATATGTCCACCCACGCCACCTGCGTGTTCGGCCCTTCCGCGACCGTGAACGCGATCTTCTTCCCGTCCGGGCTGAAGTTCGGGTGCGGATGGCCCGGATGCTTCTGAAGCCTTGGGAGTCTGCACAGAACCTGCTGATTGCCGGTGTCTGTGTCCACGAGCAGGATGCCCGACATGGGATTGCCGTGCTCGTCCGTGCCTTCGTCCGCCCACATGTCCGCCGCGATCCAGCGCTCGTCCGGGCTGACTGTGATGTGGTTCGGCAGATGATCGGGCGACTCGAAGACCAGCCGCTTCTCTCCGGCGGCGAAGTCAACTGCGAATACGGACCTGGCCCAGAAGTCAACGAAATAGAGGCTCTTCCCCTTCGGGCCGAAGACCTCATGCGTGTGCCCTTCGCCGGGCATCTGCCGCACGACCGGCCTGTTGTCCGATCCATCCGCCATCACCCGCCAGAGCCGGGTTTTCATGAGACTGCCGTCCACGTTCACGTTGTGGAACTCGTGCGCGTAGGAGATGTGGTCCCTATTCGCCGGGTTGATCTGGCAGTGGTTCACGTGCACCTGGTCCCTCTCGTTCTCGGCGTACTTCGGTCCTTTCCGCCCGGGGTATGCCACCACTACCTGCGGCTCGCCGAGAGGTTTCAGGCTCACCGGATCCACGTCCAGCGAGAAGATGACGGAGTTCAGGCCGGTGAAGAAGCGGTTCTCGATGCTGGGATAGACGACATAGTAGATGACCCTCGTCCCGTCCATGGAGATTGACGGTGGATCGCCGATCGTCCCCTCGGGCTCGTGGAGAATGCGGGCGCTCCTGCCGGTGTCCAGGTTGAGCAGGTACATATTGTGGCCGGTCATGTCGTAGTAGACGAGCGTATTGGCGAGGGGCGCGTAGTCCGCGTGGTACTGGGATGATATGCTGATATGGGCCTGACCGTACTGCGTGACATCCTCGGCCTCCAGCGTTGCGAGATGGGTAACCTTGTCGTCCGCGATGTCAACCTTCAGAAGCTGGCGCTCGTTCGGGCGCGAAGCCCCATCAGGTCGAGGGCGGCTCGATTCGACGAAGAGGCTCTTCCCATCCCTGCTCCAGGTTCGGCAGGTCGGATAGCCGATGGTGTTGATTCCGGGCGCGTCGGTGATGATGTGCATGTGGATATTGTACTGCCTCAGCGCCCACTTGTCATCCCGCCACCCGACCTTCGACTTGATCCATGCTGATCGGACGGCTCAACAGTGTCGGGTACAATCATGCCTCCGACGAGCGAAGACCGGGGACGTGATATAATGCTCGCATGAGTTCCCAGGACCGGCGCGCGGATCTGACTGATGAGTCTCCGAAACACGGGCGTGACCTCACTACGGGCAGTATTCCCCGGCATCTGATTGCATTCTCAATTCCCATGCTCGCGGGCAGCGCGCTGCAGACCGCCTACGCCATAGTCAACGCGATCTGGGTCGGGAACGGACTGGGCACGACCGCCATGGCCGCCATCACGGTGAGCTTTCCGGTGTTCTTTGTCCTGATGGCTGCGGCAGGCGGCTTGACCATGGCGTCCAGCATTCTGGCATCCCAGACCTTCGGAGCAAAGGACTGGCCGCAATTGAAGCGCGTGGTCCAGAACTCGGTCGTGCTGACGGGCGCCGCGAGTCTCATATGCATCTCCGTCGGCCACTTCACCGCGGAGAGCCTGCTGCGCATTATGGACACGCCTCCGGAGGTACTGCCGATGGCGGCGAGTTACCTGCGCATATTCCTGTGGACGATGCCGTTCATGTTCGGCCTTTTCCTCATAGCCTCGCTCCTTCGCGGGACCGGCGATTCGAAGACGCCTCTGTATTTCCAGGCCGTCTTCCTGGGAGTGACTGCGGTGCTCGATCCACTGCTCATGTTCGGGTGGCTCGGCTTTCCGAGGTTGGGACTGAACGGAACGGCTGTTGCCACCATCATCTCCCAGGCGGGCGCACTCATCTCCATGCTCCTCTACCTGCAGAGGAAGAGTCATATGATCGCTCCGGACTGGCGTCACCTGCGGGCTGATTGGGCCACGACCTGGCTGACCTTGAAGATCGGCGTGCCGTCAATGTTTCAGCAGGCCTTCGTCTCCGTTGGGATGCTGGTCATCGTCGGCCTCGTGAACGCGTTCGGCAGGACCGGAGTTGCCGCCTACGGAGCGGCCATGCGCATAGACCAGCTTGCGTTCATGCCTGCCATGACGGTCGGAATGGCGGTCTCGACCCTTGCCGGTCAGAACATCGGGGCGCGACACTACGATCGCGTGAAGGAGGTCTTCAGGTGGGGGCTCGTATTCGGAGGCGGGATAACGCTGCTGGCGTCACTGCTGGCAGTCACCGTGCCGGGGATCCTGATGCGCATGTTCATCCAGGATCGGGCGGTGATCGAGCTGGGAGTTCAATACCTGCGCATCGTCGGCGCGGGATACGTCCTGTTCGCGGTCATGTTCGTGAGCAACGGAGTGATCAACGGGGCCGGGCACACCTTCATAACAACACTTATCACGCTGGTGTCGCTCTGGGCTGTTCGCGTTCCTCTGGCCGCCTCCCTTTCCAGATCCATGCATCGCCTGGAAGGGATCTGGTTTGCTGTGGTGATCAGCTTCGCGGTCGGGTCGGGCATCAGCCTGATCTACTACCTCTCCGGAAGGTGGAAGAGGCCGTTGGCGGGAAGAGTTCTTGGTGAAGTTCCTGAGCAGGCCGGTGCAGAGCCGATAGTGCCCTTCCCCGATGCTTTGGTCGAGTGACGCGTTCCTCGGCCCTGATCATCACCGCCACCGCGGGGTTTCGTGCATCACTTCATGCAGGCGGAGGTTCTGGATCCATGCGAGCTGACTCGGTTATCACGACAACGGTCTGCCTTATCCTGCTGGCAGCTCTACAGGTGAATGCCGGCGTTCTCCTGCGGACGGAGAAGTCTCCCTCGGGGAGGAATCTGCTCGCCGATCCCGGGTTCGAGCGGGCGGAGCCGGGATGGAATGCCTTCGAGCGAGGGTCCACCCGGGACACGTCGGTCCGCCGCTCGGGTAACTCGAGCGGCTGGCGAAGTTGGGGGTGTAGCAAGATATCGGCGGGCGGAAGCGTCGGGCCAAGTCCGCTTTGGTTCGTCAGGCGCTCTCACGCGCGCATCCGTTCCTGTTTGTACTGTGTACTTTGTACTCCGTACTTCCCCGTAGTTCCCTTCGGTTCTCCGGTGTGCTATAATTGCGCGACCGGGCGTTCGGTGATATAATCGAGGCGACATTTCATGCCATACAGTGAGCAATGGGGGGCCACGATTCGAGACCTCCTGACCCAGAGGGGTCTGTCGCTAAGGCAGGCCGGTCTATTGTTGGGTATGCACCCGACGCAAGTTGGAGATATGCGGAAGGGCTGGATACCGAAGGCCGAAAAGGTACGTGCGATAGCCAGGGCTCTCCAGATACCGGAGAACCGACTTCTGACGGTCGCGGGGTATTCGACTCGTAAGGCTACAACCAAAGAGCGTTTAGCAGAGGACGTAAAGGAGATCAGCAGGAAGCTGGACCAGATAGCAAACAGCATCCTGGCGCTGAGCGACTGACGCACGGGAGTCGCTCAACGGTGTCACCGGATCCGTGATAGAGGGCTAGAGTCGTAGTTCCCTTCGGTTCTCCGGTGTGCTACTGCCTATGCAACTTAGCGCGCCGCAATCCCGCCCAGGGTTGAAAACCCTGGGCTACGCGAGGGCAAAGTCCTCCCGGACTAAGACGGCCGTAACCCGGAGGGTTTTGCTCGAGCGTAGCCCAGGAATTCATTCCTGGGATTCCAGGACTCCCGGAGATGTCCCCCTTCCCAAGGGGGACATCTCCGGGAGCAGACCCACCACGAACTCCCCCTTCAGCCGGTCGCCCGTTTGAAGCAGGAACTGGCCCAGGCGGCATTGCGAGAGGACGTGCAGCCTGACGCCATGCTCCGAGAGAGCCGGGCGCACGTGGACGTCCGCGTTCGCGTGAACGCTCAATCCGCTGCCATCCGAAGCCGCGAGCGATGCCTCGTAGATGTTGAACTTGGCCGAGCGGAAGTCGCTGGTGCCGAGCTCCGTCTGGTCGAGCGACCAGGGCCATTCGGGCTTCCTGTCCCAGCGCTCTTCTCCCCACTTCGCATCGCGCCGAGCCTTCGCAATGCCCTCTGTCCGGCTGATGCTGTCCTCCGGGTAGATGCCCCACTCGGACCATCGCCGCCACTTCACTTCATCGCATTCCGGCTTCAGGAGGAACTTCAGGCCGACCTCGCGCGTGTTCATATCCGCGCCGGAGTAGGTGTAGTCATACGAGACTCTGCCGATTCCATTCCTGTCAATCAGCCAGCTTACCGACCCGGCAAAGTTTTCATAGCGGTCCCGAACCGTTACCTCAAGGCCCTCGGCCCGTTCCTCGATCGTGATGCTCTCCACGGCCCGCGTTCCGGCATCGGGGAACTCCGCGTAAGGCGGCGAGTTCGGCCCGGCGAGATCGCCGAAGTCGTACCGCGTGACGTGCAGAGCGGGGAACTTCATGACCGCCGCCTTGTGGTTCTGGCTGCCGGCATCGAAGTCGCCGGTCGCTCTATCCAGGACCAGCGAGAACCCGTTCCCCTCGATGGTGACGATCCCGCCGTCGTCGTGCCACTCGGGAGCGCCGGCGGTCGGCTGCGGCAGCGGAGACGCCTTCTCCTTCCCAAGCCTGACCGCGACTGCGTTGACGAGCTTGCCTGCGGAGTCCGTCACGCGCAGGATGACCCGCTCGCCCTCGGCCGTCCCCGCGGGAATCGGTATCTCCATCTCGCCCTTCGAGCCCGGCGGCAGGCTCGCCTTCACGCGGCCTTTGTGCTTTCCGGTCTCCCAGGCGAAGGTCAGGTCGCTGAGATCGGTGAACGAGTACCGGTTCTCCACCGGCACCCGGATCGAGGTCTGGCCGGGCGAGAAGTCCACGTGTCGAGCCGGGAACCAGACAGGGCTGAAGATCAGCTTGGAGAGCCACCACTCCGGCTTCGGGCGGCGCCATCCGTCAATCAGCCCCCAGAAGCCGTGAACCCACGCATAGCCGCAGTGCTTCCCGCCTGCGAAGTAGAACGGCTCGTCTATCAGCGCCCAGATCGCCCCGCCGATCACGCGGTCGGAGTCGTAGATATGCGTCCAGACCCCCGGCTTTGCGCCGGGCTTCAGGGCCGGCACGTCGAAGCTGGCCGCGCACGCCTTCGCCCAGTCGGAGTCCGGATCGCTGTGACCGGCGCCCCACAACTCTCGAAGGCCGGGATTGATATTCACATCCGTCTGCTCGTGACATACCGGGAAGAAGTACTCGCCCAGCAGGATCGGCCAAGGGTCGTCCCTGATCTGCTCGTCATATGGCATCGGCGGGTAGTGGAGATTGGCGATGTCGCACACCTGCTTCGGATCGGGGTTGTTGAACGTCGTAGGCCGCGAGGGATCCAGCTCCTTGGCGAGTTGATTCGAGACCTCGAAGACCTCGTTGAAGTGCGACTCGTTGGCGAGCGACCAGATGATGACGCTCGGGTGCGTGTGGCAGTAGTCTATCATCGCCGAAGTAGGCCTTAAGACCTCCTTGACATTGCTGAGATCATCGCTCGGCCCGACCCAGCAGAACGGCGCCTCCACCTCCACGTACACGCCCAGGCGGTCTGCGGCGTCGAGAAGCTCCTGAGTCGGCGGATAGTGGGCGGTGCGGACGTAATTGAGGTTCGCGCCTTTCAGGAGTTTGATGTCCTCTTCCGCGTGGCGCATGGTATCCGCGCGGCCGGTCAGCGGATCAATCTCATGGCGGCACGCGCCCGCCAGCTTGACTCGCCTGCCGTTCACGTAAAGCTGCGAGTCCTTGATCTCCACCCTGCGGAAGCCGATGCTGCGCTCGATTCGCTCCAGGAGCTCGCCGCCTTTCTTCAATTCGAGAACGAGCCGGTACAGATTCGGCTGCTCGGCGTTCCACTTCAGCGGATTTGGGACGTGGGTCGTCACTTCCACTGCCTTCTCGCTGCGCTCGGGGCAGTCGAGCCGCACGTTCGAATGCGAGAGCTTGACCGGCTTGCCACCTCCATCGTAAAGCGAGATGTGGAGGCTCAGATCGCTCTGCGGCTCCGAGGCGGGATTGTCCAAGGTCAACCTCAGTCGCAGGTCCGCGTCACGGTACTGAGCGTCAAGGTCTGTGTCGAGATGCAAGTCCCTGATCTGCACCCGAGGCAGCGCGTAGAGCCTGACCGAGCGGTCAATGCCGCCAAGGCTGTGGAATGCGTATCCGCAGGAGTACGAGAGCGCTTCGGAGATGGTGTTGACGGTCATCCGAAGGTCCAGGCGGTTCGTCTCGCCGGGCTTGGCAGCGTCGGTGATCTCCCATTCCACTGGCGTGAACAGATTCTCGCTGTGTCCCAGCGGCCTGCCGTTCAGCCAATAGTGCGTGCCGGCATGGATCGAGTCGAACTGCAAAAAGATCCGGCATCCCGCCCACTCCTTCGGGATGACGAACTCTCGCGCCACGGCGGCCGGCTTGTCCTGGGGAATCTCATAGCCCTGCTGAAGCCACTGGCCGGGTACCTTGAGATCGCCCCAGCCCGCGGCGTTCAGGCGCTCGGAGCGCGCGTCTTCAGGCGGGTCGGGATTGATCCGCCATGCGCCGTCCAGGAGCATCTGATTTCGTCTCAGGCCCGCGGTCTTCGCGGGAATCGGCCGGTACCGCACAGGATCGAAGAAGAGGTTCTCGGCTGGAACGGTCTTGCTCACTTCCTGCCCCTCATGCGCCGCGGTGATCTGCAGCTCGGACCCCGGTCCCAGCCCTTCGACCAGCTTTCTGTCGAACGCGAACTCTCCGTCCGGCCTTGTCCGGGTAATCGCGAGCGCATCCCGCGACCCGACCCGGCCGAGTCGCACCTCCGCTCCCGCCAGCCCTTCATATGCAAGGTCGAGGGCCCGGCCCGTGAGCGTCGAGAATACTCCCGATACCCCGCTGATTTGAAAGGAGACCGGCGGAGGCGCGGTCGCCCACAGCTCGATGATGGAGACCGTGGCATTCACCTCGCCGTGTATCTTGAGCTCGAGAGACATTCTCCCGTCACGAGTGACCTCGGCAGGCACCCGGAGGATCAACCGCACGGCCCTGGCCTTCGGAAGCGTGTACGGGCCGTGCAGCTCGACGCCGTCCGCATGGAGGCTCTGGACCCGGTTATAGACGTGATCGTTCGCATAGGTCACCGCCAGGACGTAGTCCAGCTTCGGATTCAGGTCTTCGTAGACTGCATTGACCTGCTTGTAGCTGAACACCGCCGAGCGCGACTTGAGGTCGGCGTCGGTGTCGCTGGTGTTGAAGGTCCACAGATAGCTGTCGGCCATCTGCACGTGAGGCTGGCGTCCTTCGATGCCGCAGTCGTCGTAGAAGTACAGATAGTAGCCGTCGGGAACGGAGTCTATTGCGTGGCTCACCGGCGATCCTCCTTGGGCGGAAACGGCTGAGATGACAAACAGGGCACACAGGCAGGCGTGGGCAAGACTTCGGAACATAGGTGGAATCGCTCTCTTTGTTGATATGGCAGGGCCCGGCGGCATCTTGAGGGCCTCCAGGGCAGCTTGCGGTTTACGTTATCACAGGCCGGGCGGATAGTCAAGACGAGGTCGTGCGCGGCCCTGCCTTGCGCAGCCTTGACACTCGCTCTCACTCGGTGATACCCTTGCCTTGACCTGATACCGGGTATCCGCCGGAAGGATTACAACCGTGGAAAGACTGGCTCTGATCTTCACCGCGACCCTGATTGCCGTTGTTATCGCCGCTTCTTCCTCTGCCGCTCAGAAGGAAAGCGGCTACCGCGGCATATGGTACTCCAACCAGCCCTCGGGGGATGAATACGCTTACAAGTACAGCGGCGGCCTGGGAACGTACACCGCGAACCACATTCCGCTGGCTGTCTACGCTCCCGCCGTTAACAAGACATTCTTCGTGTACGGCGGCTCAAAGCCTCTGGGCGAGTCCAAGCGCCTCCTCGAGATGGTCTCATACTACGATCACGAGACCGGCATGGTCCCGAAGCCTACCATGATTATGGAAAAAGGCACGGATGATGCCCACCATAACCCGGCATTGTGCATAGACAAAGACGGCTATCTCTGGGTGTTCTGCAGTTCTCACGGCGGCAAGGACGGCTTCATATACAAGAGCCTCAAGCCCTACTCGATTGACGGGTTCGAGCTGGTCATGCAGAAGGAATTCACATATCCGCAGCCCTGGTATGTCGAGGGCTTCGGCTTCGTGTTCCTGTTCACCAAGTACACTCGGGGTCGGGAGCTTTACATCAGCACCAGCAAGGACGGCGTCAACTGGACCGAGGACCGCAAGTACGCCGGCTTCGACGGGCATTACCAGTCGAGCTGGAAGTGGAAGAACAAGGTCGGCACGTCGTTCAACTGGCATCCGCCGGTCGGCGGCCTGAATGCGCGCACGAATCTCTACTACATGGAGACCGGCGACTTCGGGCAGACCTGGACGAACGCCGCCGGGAAGCCGCTCGACGTGCCGCTGAGCTCGCCGCACAACGATGCCCTCGTGCGCGAGTACCAGAAGGAGGGCTGGCTGGTCTACATCAACGACGTGAACTTCGATAAAGACGGCTGGCCGGTCATCTTCTACAACCTCAGCAAGGGATACGAGTCCGGCCCGAAGTTCGGAGAGCGGATCATGATGACCGCCCGCTGGACCGGCAAGGCGTGGGAGTTCCGCGAGGTCGCCAAGACGGATCACAACTACGACATGGGCTCGCTCTACATCGAGGATGACGGCATCTGGAGGATCATCGCTCCCACCTTCGGGCCACAGCCGTGGAGCACCGGCGGCGAGGTCTCCATGTGGGTGAGCAGGAATCAGGGCAGGACCTGGGCCAAGGTCCGGGATTTGACGAAGAACAGCGAGCAGAACCACCACTATGTCCGGCGAGCCCTAAACGCCAGTCCCGATTTCTACGCATTCTGGGCGGATGGGGATGCTTTCAAGCCGTCGAAGTCGAAGCTCTACTTCTGCGGTAAGGACGGTGATGTGCGCGTTCTGCCGTACACGATGACCCGGGATTTCGCAATGCCGCACCAGGCACCCGCCAGGTGACCGTAGTCTAGCCCCTTGTGGGCGTCTCGTCAGCGTCTCATCGGCGTCTTGTGGGCGTCGCGAGACGCCGGTGATCCAGAGGGTTACACATGAGACCGAAGAGTATCCGACGTCCGTATGTGCCGGCCCGAAATCAGAGGCTCGACCCCGGACGCGTGGATGACTGGCAGTTGTACCACGGGTGCGGGCTCGTGGACCCACTCCTAGCAGAGGTCGGATAAAGGCCAGGGGCACCCTCACCCTAACCCTCTCCCGCGAGCGGGAGAGGGTTAGGGTGAGGGCAAGGCGCCGCTGAGCGACTTTATCCGGCGGCTGCTAGTGCCAAGTTGCGGAAATCCACGTCATATCGTAGGGGCGACCCTCTGCGGTCGCCCGA
>Ga0315274_10007181_pt1 | contig 16148 bp, 12 predicted proteins | sample YL17G02_20_MG_FD_203700 | JGI IMG/M metagenome (GOLD analysis project Ga0315274, IMG submission 203700) | Sediment microbial communities from Yellowstone Lake, YNP, Wyoming, USA - YL17G02_20 | ecosystem: Environmental > Aquatic > Freshwater > Lake > Sediment | place: USA: Wyoming | collected...
ACGGGCTCTCCCAACTGCAGCCGGCGGCTGGAGGGGCTGGCCAGCCCGAGGCGGACGCGCGGCCCGCTCATGAGCACAGGGTGTATGCTCAACGGCAGACCGTTGAGGCGGGCGAGCTCGACCGCCTCGTACTCGCTCAGGCCGGGGCGCAGGCCGAAGATCAGGCGGCGCATGGCGGCGGTGACGTGCGTGGCGCTGAACTCGAGGCAAGCTAGCTAGTCGGCGCTGTTGGTGGCCCGCAGACCATTCTCAGGGCTCTGCAGCAACTCTGTGGAGTTAAGTGGCGCCCGGCCGCCGACCTGGCGCAGCGCATCCACGATGTAAGCGGGGGCATTGAGCCAGAGCTCGGGGGAGGGCGTGGCTTCAGGGCCGAAGTACTTCCAGTCCACGACGCCGATACGCATGCCCTGGCCCAGGCCGGCCTCGCGCAGCACCTCACCGAGAGGCCCGCTGCGGGAGCGATCCTGGCCCATGAGGCTGAAGTGCTGGTAGAGCTTGACCTCGAGCTCGAGCGGGCTGATAGCGGCGTAGGCGTAGCACTCGTTGCCGACGATGACCACGGGCCCGGCCCCGGGCCGCAGCACCAGCAACGCCTCCTCGAAGCGGGGGTCGAAGCCGGTGAGGAAGGCGAGGTTGGCGAAATGCTCGCGATCGCCATACACCACGAGCGCGTCCAGGCCGCGCGCCTTCGCCCGGGCGAGAAGCTCCTGCACGCGCTCCTCGTACTCGGCTTTGCCGATGCCCGGCTCGACCGTAGGTAGGCCGAAGTCCGGTAGGGCGACCTCCGCCAGCTCAGCTCGCACGTTGTCCATGTCTTAGCTCCTTGCTCGAATGCCAGCGCCGCGGGCCTGAAGACCCGCGCTACGGTTGCAAACCCGCCTGCGCGGGCTTCGGGGCAGACACGGAGAGCGCCAAAGCTAAGTGATGCTTTGGCTAGCGGTCTGCCCCTACAGGCCATTGTGGTAGGGGCGGACGCCTCTGTCCGCCCCGCGGCCGGCACAGGCCGGCTTCGTTTGTAGGGGCGAACCTCTGTGTTCGCCCGCCGGAGTTCACTCCGGAGCCACCCTGACAACCTCCCCGCTAGCGGCAGAGGCGTAGGCGGCGTCGATGATGCGCATGAGCAGCAAGCCGTCCTCGCCGCTGGGGCGGGGCTGCTCGTCGGCGGCGATGCCCTCCACGAAGCGGCGCATCTGGACATCGTACATGACCTGAGGGGCGTGCTCGACGCGCGGCCAGGGGAAGCCGGGGTCCTGCGCTACCGTCTCTCGCTCGCCACCGGGGTGGCGCAGTAGAGTCGGGAAGACGGAGCCGAAAGCCTTGGTGCCGTACAACTAGGTGGCCGCCTCGGGGCCGTCCATGTGTGGCTGCCACCAGCCACAGTCCACGCAGCTCACCGTCCCGTTGCTCCAGGTGATGACCAGCACGCCGGTGTCGTCTACATCGTAGTCGCCGTAGCGGGTGGAAAGGCGGGCGTAGACGCTGGCCGGCTGCGGATCCCCGGCCAAGAAGCGGGCGGTGTCTATGGCATGCACCCCCATGTCCACGAGGGCGCCGCCGCCCGCTAGCGCCTTCTGGGTGAACCAGCCGGAAGGGCCCCAGTTGGTGTGGACGCCGTAGCTCTTGGTGCGCACGATCTCGCCCAGCTTGCCCGCCGCGACCTGGGCGCCCAGCCAGCGCATCTCCTCGTCGGAGCGCCAGCACTGCCCCACCATGAGGTACTTGCCCGAGACTTGGCCGGCCTTCACCATCGCCGCTGCCTGCGCCGCGTTCAGCGCCATCGGCTTCTCCACCAGCACGTGGAGGCCGGCCCCTAGGGCGGCGATGGTCTGCGGCGCGTGCAGGTAGTTGGGTGTGGCCACCACCAGGGCATCAACCTCGCCCGCGGCCAGCAGAGCCTCGACGTCCGCGTACTGGCGCCGGACGCCGAAACGGTCGGCGAGGCGTTGCATGGAATCAGGCCGGTGGTTGACCACCGCCACCAACTCGGCGCCCGAAGTGCTGTAGACGGCCGTGGCGTGAGTCGTGGCGGCCCAACCCGTGCCGGCGATCGCAATCCGCAGTGTCATCGTCAGCTCCTAAGCACGACGCCGGCCTGAAGGCCCGCGCTACAGGCCGTGTCCCTTCGGCGACGCCGCCGCGAAGCCCGCCTGCGCGGGCTGGGAACGCGACTAGCCGGCGAAGGTCGGCTTTGTAGGCGTAGCGCGAGGCTTTAGCGCGCGTCATCCGCTGGCGCGGCTCTCGCTCACATAACCCAGGCCTATCCGCCCGTCAAGTGTCGTTTCGCGGCGTCGACGATCCGGTTCAGCTCCGTGGCGACATCTTCGTCCAGAGGCTCGGGGGTGTGAGCCTGGAGGGTCTGCTCGATCATAGCCGTGCAGCGCTCGTGCATGCTGCTGGCGCCCTTTGCGACCCAGTTGCTCCAGAACTCGCGATCCAGCAACCGCGGGAACCACAGCTCGCTCCTGAAGTGCCGGACGGTGTGCGGCTCGCCGAGGAACGTCCCCTCATGGCCGACCGAGCGAACGACGTCCAGGCCCAGGGTCTCCTCGTCCACGCTGAAGCCACGCATGACCCGCTCCACGTAGGCCACGATCTCGTGCTGCATCATCAGGATCTCAAGCGATGCGCCTTGATCCACGCCGCAGATGCCGAGATGGCCGAAGATATCGGCGCCGGCCATGGCGCCGCAGACCAGAGTGATGCCGGACTCCAAGCCGGCCTGGGCGTCGGGCAGCTTGCTGTCGGTAAGCCCCACGTTGATGTACACCGGCAGGCCGTAGCGCTTGCCCAACTGCGTGTGGGCAACGGCCAGCAACGCCTGCTCGGGCCCAGCGAAGATCAACTGCGTGGTTCTCATATCGAAGGCGTGCGGGATGCTGCCGTAGCACACCGGCAGGCCCGGCTTGATCAGTTGGATGATGCAGACGCCGGCCAGGATCTCGGCGTTCTCCTGGGCCATCGGGCCGGTCAGGACGGGCACATCGAGACGAGAGGTCTCGAAAAGGATGTCTATGCCGTGATAGGGGAAGCGCAGGGGGCTGATCGGCTCCAGGTAGGGGTAGTTGAAGGGATAGCGAGCGGCGGCTTCCTCGGAGCCGCGCACGGCCGTGAACAGCTCGAGCACGAAGCGAGCGGAGGCCCGGTCGTGGAAGAAGAAGTGGATGGGCTTGGTAGTGTTCTTGAGCTGCGCCGCGGCGATGGCCACACAGCGATAGGGAGCGGGTACCTCGGCCGCGTCGGCCATCGCCCCCACGAAGTTGATCTGAGGCAGCGCGTCACCCAGGCGAGTGCCGGTGGCCACGTCGTCGAGCGTCGTGAGCCGCCGCTGCTTGCACGTGCTGTCCATCCAGAAGGGCTCGGTAGCGGCGGAGTTGTAGTTCCGCGTCCCCATCCCGTACCTGGCCTGCTTGTTGACGTCCCGGCCGTAGAGGGTGAAGGTGCGGCCGGCGCTGTCCAGGCACCGCATGACGAGGCGCTCCGGGATCTTGACGACTTCCGTCGCCTCGTCCACGGCAGCGCCGGCCTCGCGGAACAGCCGGCGCATCTCGGCGTGAGGCACCTTCACCCCCACCGTACGCAGCAGTTCCAGCGAGGCGTCGTGGATACGATCCATGGCCCGGTCGCCGAGCACTGCCAGTCGTGGCGTGTTCACCGCGATGCCCCTCCCTATCGTGCGCTACGACTCATTGAGTCAGCGAAGGCCATCCCAGAGCACGTGCTCAGCCTCGATCGAGGAATGCTCGCCCCCACGGGCGCCGTTCCCCGCCTACGGCGCGCGCACGACCCACACCTGCTGGTCCTCGACGAAGGCGAGGTAGCCTTGTCCCCAGGAGGCGGGCACCGTTCCCTCCTCATCGGCCGAGAGGACGGGCTGGAAGGTGCCATCCCGGCGCATGAGCGCCAGAGCATCGTCCTGCGGCCGAAGCAGTACAGCCTGCCCGTACGGCGACCAGACGGGGGCCGGCAAAGTGCCCATGGCGAACACGCCGACGATGTCCTGCTCGCTCAGCTTATGGCTGGCCAGAAGCGTCCCCTCAGGCCAACTGACAAGCCCAACGTAGGGGTTGGGAAAGGGCTCGGCGGGCTCGGCGCGCACCAGTCCGTCCGGCGACTGCCTGGGCTCGCCGGCAAACAGCACCGCCAGCAAGTCAGCCTGAGGCGAGAAGGCAGCGTTCATCGCCCCTTCGGCGACGGATAGCGAGGTGCCGGTCTCCGAATCCCAGACATAGAGCGTCAGTTGGGGCTGGGCCTCCCAAGTGCTCGGGTCGCCCGCCGGGTAGGCGAGGAAAGCCAGCTCACTGCCGCCCCAGTCCAGGGCGTCAGTGTAGTTCGTGCCAACCTCCGCGCCCAGGCTGATCGGCTCGCCCGGGCCCGGCCAGGGCAGGACGCTCGCCTGGGGCAGCCCGCTGCCCCAGTTGGTGACAGCCAGTAGGGGCGGGGTTTCCCCGCCTGCGCTGAGCGGGGTCTCCCCGCCCCCACCATCTACCTCGCCCGCGATTCCGGGGCTGAACTCGTAGGTGGTGCCGAACACCTGAGTGTAGCCGCCCTCTTGGTCGGGGACGCCGACGAGCGGCGCTAGCGCTCCGCTGCCGATGTCCAGGCTGTAGAGGGAGCGACAGCCCGTGCGGCAGCCGACGCTGAAGGCCAGTAGGGGCGGGGTCTCCCCGCCCCTGTCTACCCACCCCTCGAAGGACTTGGCGTCGCTCACCGTCATCTGACCGGCGGGCAACAGATCGCGCCACTGCTCCTCGCCAATGCGCGCCAGGCCGATACCCGTGGAGTAGTCGCCGCGGTCGAAGGTGAAAAGCACGGCGGCGCCATCCGGCGTCCAGAAGAGCGTATCCACGCCGGGCACGGACCAACTGGCAGTGATGGCGAAATCCGGCAGGCTACGCACGATGATGCCCTGCGAACTGGGTGCCGCCACGCTGATGGCGTAGGCCAGGTAGTTGCCGTCCGGGCTGAAGGCGACGGCGCCCACGCCCGTCTCGGGCAGGATGCCGGTGATCTCCACCCCCTCGGGAAGGTCCGCCGGCCGCTCGACTCCCAGGCAACCCTCGGCGAAGGGGGCGGTGCGAGCGCACTCCGGCGCCTCGACCACGGGCGTGGGCGGCAGGGCGGATCCCTCTATCGCGCGTAGGGTGCTGGCGATGGCATTGAAGCGGCTGATGTCGCCGTAGCCCTGGATGAGAATGCTCTCGCCCTGGATCACGGCAAGCAGCAGCGCCGTGTCGCCGGAGATGTTGCCCGAGCCGCGCATAACGACGGCCGGAATGCCGCCCGCGAGCTCGACTACGTACTCCTCGCTCACCTGCAGCTCCGTGCGCGCCCGCTCGGCCATCGCATCGAGCGTCTCCGGCCGGCCGGAGGGGTTGGGCACGATGTCGATCTTGGCCTGGTCGGGCGGGACGCCGCCTTGAGCCTGGCTGCCGCTCATGTCGAAGGAGGTGATGCTGGCCACCATCCCCGGCTCGCTCTGCCAGACGAGCCAGTCCGCCGGGTAGTCTATGGCATAGTTCGCCGCCAGGTCGGTGAAGGTTAGCGTGGGCCACGGCGTGGGGGTGACGATTTCGGCCGAAGGGCTGACGTCCTCGGGGTAGACTGTGACGACGACCTCGACGGTGGGCGCGGGCGTGTCGGTGGGGACAGGGGTGCCGGTCGGCGTTGCCTCCACCACTTCGGTGTCGGCGGCGACCAGGGCAGCCGTCGCGGTGGGGCCGGGGGTGGCGGTGGCTTTGGCGAAGGGCGCGCAGCCGGCCAGCCCGAGCAAGAGGCAGATAGCGATCGGGGTGATGCGGAGCTTCATGCGGCGGTTCCTCACTTTCCGCGCTCACAGGGAGTCAGCACATGGTAGCCCGGCCTCGGCGCGGGCGCCAGCGAGCAGCATGGGCGGATCGGGAAGGGGGGCTAGGGGTCTAGGTTCCCATCCGGTCCTGTGCCGGCCGGCGCCAGGATGGCATCTGCCCGGAAGCGGATGTGATCCGCCCGCGAGGCGGTGCCTTGCCGGGCGCGAGTCAACGAGGCATTGACCCCAATCCGGAGGCTACCTACACTTCCCGATGCCCGGCCCTACCGGGCTTCACCGGGTGGAGAGATGGACTATGTCGGCGTGGGTGGACGCCAACTGGCAGTATCGCGGCCTGCAGGTGGTCCGCATGGAGAACGAAGTGCTCTACCTCGACGTCCTGCCGGAGCTGGGGGCGAAGATCTGGAGCCTGGTGCACAAGCCTACCGGCCGCAGCCTGCTCTGGCACAACCCACACCTGCCGCCCGCCCGCCAGGTTTACGGCGCCCGGTTCGACGACAACTGGTCGGGCGGCTGGGATGAGCTGATACCGGATGACGTCCCCACCGTGGTGCGCTATGGCGACACTCTCCCCGACCACGGCGAGGTATGGTCGCAGCCGAGCGAGCTCGAGGTGCTGAGCGCTGAGGGCAACGCGGTCGCCGTCAAGTTCATCAACTACGGACGAGTGCTGCCGACGCGCTTCGAGAAGACGATCTCTCTGTCCGCCGGCGACTCCTGCTTCCGGGTGAGCTACCGCTACCAGAACCTGGGTCACGGCCCCATCGAATTCCTCTGGAACATCCATCCGGCGCTGGTCGTCTCCCCGGCGACGCGCCTGGACGTGCCGGCGCGGCGCGTCATTAGCGACCCCTGGAGCGCCGACCGCGTGGAGCCGCACTCGGAGCATATGTGGCCGTACGTCTCCGACCGCGCCGGCCAGACGCTAGACCTGCGCTTCGTACCGCCCAGGAGCGACTACGCCGACTTCTACTACCTGCCGGACGTGAGCGCCGGCTGGTACGCCGCCACCGATACCGACTCCCGGATTGGCTTCGGACTGGCCTTCCCCACGGCCGTCTTCCCGCACATGTGGCTCTTCCGGCCCGTGGGAGGCTGGCGCGGCCTCTACACTTTGATACTCGAGGCTTCTACCGGCTACCCCAGCAACCTTGCCGTGGCTCGCGAGCAGGGGCACTGCTCCCGCCTGGTGCCCGGCGAGGCGCTGGAGGCGGAGGTCAGCGCCGTGGTCTACACGGGCGTTACCTCGGTCAAAGCCATCGGCGCTGATGGCCGCGTCATCCCTGGCGATGAGTGAACCCGCCCTGCAAGGAGAGGCTGATGGCAAGTGACGCAATGGACGGAAGCGCCTACTACCCTTGCCCCGAGTCGGAAGGGGGCTGGCGAACCCTGGAAGGAGCCGGCGCCTTGCGCGAGGTCGCCGGCATGGACCTGGCCAAGCTGCGGGCGGCGCGCGACTGGAACGCGGCCCTGGGTATCACGTCCTCGGTGGTGGTGATCCGCCGTGGCTACCTCATCGCCGAGTGGTACGAGAAGGGCGCCGGGCCCGACACTGCCTACAACATCTACTCCTGCAGCAAGTCCTTCACCGGCACGGCCTACGGCATCCTCTTCGAGGACTCGCTCCGCTCGCAGCAGGGCAGCGAGGCGGGTGCGACTCTGGACACGCCGGCCTACGCTCACATACCGCAGGGATGGCCGTTGACCGACCCCCGCAAAGAGCAGATCACCCTTCGCCACCTGCTCTCGATGAGCTCGGGGATCGCCGGCGAGAGCGCCGGCATCTTTGGCGTGCGAACGGATCCGGCAACGAGCCCGTTCGCGGCCGCCGTCGGCCGTGCCCTCCTCAAGCTCAGGGACTCCGGGGCCGCGTTCTCGGTCTCTGAGCTGGCTGCCGAGCCCGGCGCCCGCTGGGACTACAGCGACCCAGCTTTCGCCCACCTCAGCCTCGCCTTCCGCAACATCACCGGCCGCGAGCTCGCGGACTTCTTGGCGGAGCGGGTGTTCCGACCCATCGGCATCGAGGGCCTGTCCTGGGACGCCATCGGCTTGGACGACGCCATCGGCCGGCACACCTGCCCCTTCTCCGGCGTCCACATTACCGCCCGCGAGCTGACGCGCTTCGGCTACCTGATGCTACGCCGGGGAGCCTGGCGCAGGGAGCAGCTCGTGGCGCCGTGGTGGGTAGAGCTGGCCGCCCGCCCCTCGCAGACACTCTACCCCAACTACGGCCTGACCTGGTGGAACAACTACAAGGCGGAGTGGTGGCCCAGCGTCCCCGAGAGTGCTTTCGCCGCCATGGGCTACAACACCAACCTCTGTTGCATCATGCCCTCGCTGGATCTCGTGGCCGTGAGGGTCGGCATGGGCCCGACCGAGCCGACGGAGTTCGTCTCGGCTCCCTTCCTCGCGGCGGTAGCGCAGGCGGTCGTGGAACGCTAGCGGGGCGGCGCGAGCGGCCACTCCGCTCCGCGCGGTGACGGGAGTCTCGTCCAATGCTGCCAGGGACAACGTGCCCCGTCCGGCGCAACAGGCCCTGCCCCACCCGCCCTCGGCAACTTGGGTTGGATCGCCTGGAATGCTTATCGGGGAGGAATGGGCTATATCGCTACAGAGTCTCTGCGCCAGCGAGCTACCCTTGAACCGCAAGGAGCGCTTCTACACCGGCACGGTCTTCCCCATGATCGTCTGCAAGGACGACTTCCGAGACTTCGGGCGCTTCACCAGGCTTCTACCTGACTATGAGGAGCAACCGCTCGACTTCCGACCATCGTCGGCGAACGTGCAGTTCTTCACCGAGTACTGCTTAGTGGACTCGATCTACGGAACCTCGAAGGACCGATTCCCCTCGCGTCCCAAGCTCCGGGACACGCCAGACATCGTCATCCTGGTGTGCGGTGAGCGGAGAGTGCTGATCGCGCTCGAGGCCAAGATGTTCGATGTGCCGTCGCGGCCGGACCTGCGCGACCAGTTGAAGGGGCAGCGCGTCATCCTCGACTATCTGCTGGGGGTGCTGAAGGTAGACCAGTTCTACCACGGCGTGCTCTTGCCGCAACAGCTCAAAGACAGAGTGGTCGACATCGGCGCGCCGATCATCACCTGGCAAGAGCTTGCGGCCAGCTTCGAGGAAGTCAGGGAGAGCGACTACTTCCTCTCGCAACTCAGATCGGCCTGCGATCGATACGACGAGCTGAAGGCTAAGCCCGGGCCGATGGCGAATGCTGAGGACAGAATCACGGGCGAAGCCATTGAGAAGGGCTACCTTAGCGGCAACTACCGCTACAGAATCATGGGCAGAAGTGAAGGGCTGAGCGGGCGTCGCCTGGCAGAGGACATCCGGTCGAAGCGATGGGGGGAGCAGCTCTATGAAGTGAGCAGTTGCGATTCGTCTCCCAACCGCAACTGGTTCTACATCAAGGACTTCGTCGAACGAGTCCAGAAGCAACCAGGAAACTGAGCTCGGCTGCTAGCCGATATCAGCCGAGCTCCCTTCCTGCGCCACGGCGAAGACGCCATGGCCCCCTTCCCGTCTCGGGAAAGGGGGCCAGTTGAATGTCCGCGCAATCTCTGCAATCTGCGGATTCGTTACCGGGCGTAGTCCACGGCGCGCGTCTCGCGGATGACGGTGACCTTGATCTGGCCGGGGTACTGCAGGTTCTCCTCGACGCTCTTAGCCACGCTCTTCGCCAGCTCAATCGAGGCCAGGTCGTCGATCTCTTCCGGCCGCACGATGATCCGCACCTCGCGCCCCGCCTGGATGGCGTAGGACTGCGAAACGCCACTGAATGAGTTGGCCAGGTCCTCGAGCGCCCGCACGCGCTTCACGTAGGTCTCAAGCGCCTCGCGCCGCGCTCCCGGCCGGGCGCCGCTTATGGCGTCCGAAGCCTCAACGAGGATGGCCTCCAGGCACTGCGGCTCTTCCTCGCCGTGGTGGGCGACGATGCAGTTGATAACCATGGGCGGCAGGTTGAAGCGGCGCGCCTGATCGCCGCCAATGGCAGCGTGCGGCCCGTCTATCTCGTGGTCAACCGCCTTGCCGATGTCGTGCAGCAGGCCACCGATCTTGGCCAACTGGATGTCCGCCCCCAGCTCGCCGGCCATCATGCCGGCGATGAGCGCCGTCTCGACGGAGTGGTTGAGCATGTTCTGGCCGTAGCTGGTGCGAAAGCGCAGCCGGCCGACGAGCTTGATCAGCTCCGGGTGCAGACCGTGCACGCCGACCTGGTAGGCCGCCTCTTGGCCGGCCGTCTCGATCACTTCCTCCACTTCCTCGCGCGCCTTCTCTACCAGCCGCTCGATGCGCGTCGGGTGGATGCGCCCGTCCTGCACCAGTTGCGTCAGGGCCAGGCGGGCGATCTCGCGGCGCACAGGGTCGAAGCAGGAGACGGTGATGGCCTCGGGGGTGTCGTCCACCACCAGGTCAACGCCGGTGATGTTCTCGATGGCGCGGATGTTGCGCCCGCCGCGACCGATGATGCGCCCTTTCATCTCGTCCGAGGGCAACTCGACCGAGGCGACGGTGGTATCCGAGACCTGCTCGGCGGCGCAGCGCTGGATAGCCAGGCCGATGATCTGGCGCGCCTGGCGCTGGGCCTCCTCTTTCGCCTGCGCCTCGATCTCGCGGATGAGGCGGGCGGCGTCCTGCCGGCAGGACTGAGCGACGCGATCGAGGTAGATCTGGCGCGCTTCCTCTTGCGTCAGGCCGGCGATCCGCTGCAGCTCGCGCTGGCGCTCTTCTTCCAGCTTGGCCAACTCGCCGGCTTGTCTGTCCAACCGGCTCTGGCGCTGGTCGAGGCCGGTGCGGCGCGTCTCCAGCTCGCGCCGTGCTCGCTCCAGCTCCGCGGAGCGCTCGCGCAGGCGGTCGCTATCGGTGTCCAGGGCACGGCGGGCCTTCTGCGCGTACTCCTCGGCTTCATTTCGGATGGCGAGAGCCTCATCGCGGCCTTTCAGGACGATGTCCTTGGCCTCGACCTGCGCCGAAGCGAGCGCTCGCTCGGCCGCATCCTGCACCGTCGCCACGCGGCGGCGGGCTTGGCGGCGGTAGTACCAGAGGCCGCCGGCAGCGCCGGCTCCTACCCCCACCAGGAAACTCAGCATCCAGATCAGCATGTCCATTTGCTTCTACTCGTCCTCAGGATGGGTATCCGCTACTTCCAGGTCGCCCTCCCCGATGCGCAGATGCGAGAGGACGTCTTTGATCGTGTGGTAATCGAATCCCCGGTTGCGCAGCAGGTTCGCCAGGGGCTCGTACCTTTGACGCGGCTCCAGGTTCGCCAGCCGATCCAATTGCCGCTGGACCAGGCCGGCCGCGACTTGAACGTCGTCAACGCCGCTCAGGACGCCGTCCAGCACTTCCTTGCTCACGCCCTGGCGGCGCAGCTCAAAGGCAAGGGCCCGCTTGCTGCGCGGGCGAAACGCCAACCGCTGCTCCACCCAGAAGCGGGCGAAGGCTTCGTCGTCGACGAGATCGACACGCTCCAGCCTCTGGAGCGCCTCCTCGATCGCCTCGTCTTCGGCACCGGCGCGGCGCAGCCTCTGCCTTAGCTCGGCACGGCTGCGCGGCCGGTGCTCCAGGAGGCTGAGGGCGCGCTCCTGCGCCCGCTGCACCCCGTCGCGCCGCAGCAACTCCTCGATCTCCTCCTCGCCTAGAGTCTGGCCCAAATGGAGGGTCGAGGCGGCCAATTCGTCCAGGCTAAAGGCGAACTCCTCATCCAGGAAGACGTTGACGCGGTTCTTTCTGGTCTTGCCCCTTGTCAAGGCAGTAACAACGCCCATGCTAGCCACTAGCTTCTAGCGGGGGACCTCTCCCCCGACCCCTCCCCGACCGCAGGGAGGGGAGCCCCCCCTTCCCGCGTTTCGGGAAGGGGGTTGGGGGGGTTAGGTTCGTCCCCGAAAACCACAAAGGGCCATGGCAGCGTAGCACGCCATAGCCCTTCACGGTGTGTATGCTTCTGAGCCCGTCGCATCGGGTGGTAGACGTGGCCGCCCAAACGGCGGCCGTAGCGGAACGGACAACGGCGGCCACCTTCCCGGCCGCCCCGCCAGCCCCTCTATCGCATCATGTCGGCCCCGCTACACAAGGCCACCACAACCCGGTCACGACCGCCCACAACCCATCGGGATCTGTATCTACCGTAGCAGACTATGCTCTCAGCGGGCTTACCCAGCCTCAGGCTGCCGGTCGCCCGCGCGTGCTCCATTGCCCGTGGCGCCGCCCAGGCTCACCAGCGGCAGCCCCTTCTTGCCACGTATTCCGTTCTCGATCTCCAGCGCCAACTCCTGGTTCTGGCGCAGGAAATCGCGCGCGCTGTCGCGCCCCTGGCCCAGGCGCGTCTCGCCATAGTTGTAGTAGGCGCCGCGCTTGTCCACCAGGCCCGCCTCGACGCCGAGGTCGAGCACGTTGCCGGCGCGCGAGATGCCCTCTTCGTAGAGGATCTCGAACTCGGCCTCGCGGAAGGGTGGCGCGATCTTGTTCTTGCGCACCGTCACCTTGACGCGGTTGCCGTACACTTCGCCGCCGCGCTTGAGGGACTCGATGCGGCGCATGTCCATGCGGACGCTCGAGTAGAACTTGAGGGCGTTGCCACCGGGCGTCGTTTCGGGAGAGCCGAACATGACGCCGATCTTCATGCGGATCTGGTTGGTGAAGATCATGGCCGTGTTGGACTGCTTGATGGCGCCCGAGAGCTTGCGCAGGGCCTGGCTCATCAGGCGGGCCTGCAAGCCCGGGTGCTGGTCGCCCATCTCGCCCTCGATCTCGGCGCGTGGCACGAGAGCGGCGACGGAGTCTATCACGACTACGTCCACGGCGCCGCTGCGCACGAGCGCTTCGGCGATCTCCAACGCCTGCTCGCCCGTGTCCGGCTGTGAGACGTAAAGATCGGCGACGTTGACGCCGATGCGTTGGGCGTAGGTCGGGTCAAGCGCGTGCTCCATATCTATGAAGGCAGCGACGCCTCCCAGTTGCTGCGCCTGGGCGATGATCTGCAGGCAGAGCGTCGTCTTGCCGCAGGATTCGGGGCCGTAGATCTCTGTCACCCTGCCGCGCGGGACGCCTCCGACGCCGAGCGCCAAGTCGAGCGCCAGGGAGCCGGTGGGGATGACGTCAATCTTGGGCTGATTGTCGCTGCCCATGCGCATGATAGCACCCTCGCCGTAGCGACGGCGCAGCTCGGTGAGGATCGTGTCTAGCGCCTGCTCCTTGCCGGAACCTGCCATTCCCTCTCCCTCTTCCAGCCGTCCCCCACAGACGGACCGTTTAACAGGATAAGTTTACAACAAACGTTCTAATCCGGCAACCGGGGAGACGTTTCACCGCAGAGACGCAGAGAACGCAGAGAGCCGACAACTGTCATGCTGAGCCCGCAGGCGAAGCATCTCGTCATACGGAATGCTCGGCTGCTGCGGGGCGAGATTCTTCGGGCTGCGGCCCTCAGAATGACAGGTGGGGCTCTGCGTTCTCTGCGTCTCTGCGGTGAGCGTACCTCGGATCCCGCACGCGAGTGGCGAGGGTGAGAGCGGCGAGGGTGCCGGCGACGGCAGCGAGGGCGAACACGGCGCGGTAAGACACGAGGTCGGCGAGCAGGCCGCCGAGGAGCGGCGCGGCGATGGCCACCGGCGCGATGGGCGCCATGGCGAGGGCGATGTAGGTCGGGCGCTCGCCCTCGGGGGCGAACTCTACCGCCAGGTTCAGGTCGGAGACGATGCCGGCCGCCAGGCTGATGGAGACCACGAGGAAAGCGGCGTAGACGTGCTCCGGCCGCCGCGCTCCCAGCGCGATCAGGTTGGCGATGGCTACCGACGCCATGCCGGCGACGAGCACCCGCTTGTGACCAACGCGGTCGCCGACGTAGCCGAGGAAGAGGCTGGCGATCGTCTGCCCGGCCAAGAGCATCATGGTGAAGCGCGACACCTGCCACTCCGCCGCGCCCAGGCCGCGTAAGGCGAAGACGGTGTAGAAGCCGTAGCCCATGGAGCCGAGCGTGCCGATGCACTTGGCCGCCAGGTACCAGGCGAAGCTGTGATTGGCGCGTAGGACGGCGGGTAGCCGGCGCAGGTAAGCGCCCAGGGCGTGATGCGGCCCGGCGCTTGGCGCGGCCGGCTCGCGCATCAGGGCCAAGAAGAGGAAGGAGAGCATCGAGGCGCCGAAGCCGGTGACGAAGCAGAGGGCGTATCTGGTCGGGAAGGCGTAGGAGCGCAGATAGTAGCCGCTGATCAGGGCGCCGGCCATGCCCATGGCCGCACCCAGGGCGCTGCTCGCCGCCATCTGCCGGCCGCGGTAGCGCAACGGCATCACCTTGCCGAACATATCCATCCAGGCGGGGGTGATCGCGCCGCCGAAGATCGAGACGGCGGCGAAGCTAAGCAGCGCCCCGGCCAGCGCCAGGCCGTACGACCGAGGAGCGAGCAGGAAAGCGACGGCGGCCAGAGCGAGCAAGCTCAGTCGCTCGAATAGTCCCACCAGCAGAATGTAGGGCAGCTTGCGCGGCAGCCGCTCCACGTAGCCGGCGACGAAGAGGGTGGGAAGAGCGAAGCCGACGGTGTTAATGGCGGGCATGGCGCCGATGACCACGTTCGGCGCCCCCAATCTCTCGACAAAGGCCGGCAAGATGGTGGCCGTAGAGGCGAAGCTCATGGCCAGGCTGAACCAGCCGGCATCAATGGCGGCGACGGCGAAGTTGTACCGCCAGTGCCGTTCGGCGAATCGCGCCAGCTCGGCGCGGCTCTGGTCCAGAGCGGTATCCACGGGCAAGCGGCATCCTCCCGATCAGCGGCGACACTCTAGCCCAGGCGCGGGGGGGGCGCCAGACGGGGGACGGTTCACCGCGGAGGACGCGGAGAACGCAGAGGCGACTCTTTGGAGCACGAAAGCTCAGCCCCGGCACTTGGCGCACCTGCCAGGGCGAAGAGTCAGCGCGCCGGGCTCGAGGGGCAGGTTCGGAAGGCCAAGGCCAGATGAGCCGCCGCGGCAATGCGCGACTCGTTTCCCCCCGCGGTTCATTCGCGAGCGTCGCGAGAAAGCGGATTCGCCAGCCTCCTATCGCCTATCCGGCGCCGCCCGCGTCACCTTCCAGGGCATCCAAGCTTTGCCGCGGTATCTCTCCCACAGCCGGCTCCTTCGCCCGCCTGCTGAACCAGGCCCAGAAGATGACGACGCTGGCGAGGATAATGGCGGCGCTGGCGAGGAAGAGCGGCCGGAATCCGATGGAGGCGACAGCGTACCCGCCGCCCAAGGCAGCGATACCCAGGCCCAGCGTCGCCGACGTGCTCGTCGCCCCCGACATCCGACCCCGCCAGCGCGGCGAAACGAGCGACTGCTGGGTGACACTGATAGCGGGCATGGCGACTGCCAGCATTGCCGTGGCGATGATGAAGCCCGCTCCGGCTGCCAGCCAACCGGTCGCCCACGCCAGCGGCAGCATGCACGCCGCCGTCGCCAGTATGCTCACCGCGTAGGCCCTCGGGTTGCCCAGGCGCCTGGCTAGGAGCGGCGTGATCAGGGCCGCCGGTATCACCACCAAGTGCGAGATGGCTGACAGCGTGCCGATGAGGGATGTGGGCACGCTGAGTGCCTCATCCAGGTACAGATTCCAGAAGACTATCAGCGTCCCCTGGCCCAACCAGCACAGCAGCGCCACCACTGACATGATGGCGATGAGCATCATGGGTCTGCCATCGGCGCTGGGCTCGGCCGCGGGTGGCGTGGCCCCGAAGCTCGTCGCAGGTTCCTCTGAGGCCTGCCGGGCAGGCTCGCCGCCGGCTGACGGCTCGCGCGTCAACAGGAGCAGGAGCGCCCCGGGCACGAACAGCGCTGCCCCCACCAGCAGGCTCAGACCATAAGGGGCGGCGTCCCCCGCACCCTCGCCGAGGAGCCTGGCAAAGAGACCGGGCAGCAGCCCGCCCAATAGCGCCCCCACGAAGGCGGATGCAGTGGCGAGGGCAGAGAGAACGGAGAAAGCGTGGGTGCTCTCGCCCGGCGCGCAAGAGCCCATGAGCAAGGGGGTGCAGTTCACCATAATCAGGGAGAAGCTGGCTCCCTTGAGCAGCGACACGGCCAGTATCCAGCCGCCGCGCATCTCAGCCGGTAGCAGCCAGGCGAGTGAGTAGGCGCAGTAGAGCAACGCTGAGAGCGACATGCCGATGAGCATGGCTCGACGCATGGTGATGCGGGAGCCAATCTCCCCGGCCGGCACCGAGGTGACCACCATGCCGAGCATCGACGCCGCCCAGGCTAACCCGATGAACTCGGCGCCGAAGCCCGGGCGCAAGAGGAAGATGTTTTCGATCACGCCCGCGATGCCCATCATGCCCACATCCATCAGCCCTTGCGAGGCGTAAAGGA
>Ga0315274_10007182_pt1 | contig 16146 bp, 26 predicted proteins | sample YL17G02_20_MG_FD_203700 | JGI IMG/M metagenome (GOLD analysis project Ga0315274, IMG submission 203700) | Sediment microbial communities from Yellowstone Lake, YNP, Wyoming, USA - YL17G02_20 | ecosystem: Environmental > Aquatic > Freshwater > Lake > Sediment | place: USA: Wyoming | collected...
CATCCTCCAACGCATTCCGAAGTAATTTTCCAGTCCGACCAGATAGGGGAGTGAGAGTCGCCGTGTCGTCTGCCCCCGGACAGGCCCCGACCATAATGAATAATGGATTCGGTGGAAGGATAGGTTTCACACGAGGTCGAAAGTTCAACGGGCATCCTTCACAGGGATTCAACAAACTCGCCCGACGCATGCTGGCTGTCGGGCGGCCTGTTATTCTAGGTTGTCGTTTTGGAACCACAGGAAAGAATTGAATTGGATTACTCATTTGCGAATAATTCCCATAACAGCGACAAATCCATTTGCTCCAGAAAAGACCAACACGCCTTCTGTCATAAGGTACCAGAATTTAGTGGTGACTACGAGTACGTCTCGAAAAAGTGCCCCATCTATAAGGAATTCGTACGTCGCGGTATTTGGAGCCGTTGTACTGGCAGATTCAGTGGCTTCTCCATGTAAGGTTTGTGTAAAGAAATTGATAAAATTCTCACCCTTGGTGATCGTAACGGTAATAATAGATACTCCAAAGGAGAGTACTCGTTCTAAGGCAGGAAGAATAGTAACAGCGTCCCAGACAACAGAAGGGGACACACCTTTGGTTTTTGTGACGTAGTCTCTTAACATGTTGTCGGTGCTATCAGGCCAAGGCACGGTAGGTATTGCTCCCCACACTTGAACACCAGATGCGTACTGTATCCACGTTTGGGATTCAGTGAATCCTAGTAAAGAAGGATCAGCAGTTCCCCGCTCTAACATGGTAATGAATCGATCCATCAGCAACGTGTTGACGGTAATAGGTAATCCGCTTTTCTGGAACACAATACGATTTTCTGTTCCGGCCATTGCCAGTCCTTTTCGCAGGGCAACGGCTTGAAGGGAAATAAGACTGTTAGGATTTTTACTCATCGCGAATGAGACATTGTGAATTGCGGCAAGATGTCCAGCTTCAATATCTACCCAGACCGTTGGGGCTTTGGGCCATGTCGGTAACACGTCAGCCGTGATACATGGTAATGAGGCTGTAAAGGCCCCAACCTGGATAGCAAGTTTCTCTCCTTTGTAAACTAAGATTACTTGATCAATTCCATGGGCAGATTTCCCAATTTGGAACAAAGGGATTCCTGGCACCACAACATCTTTTAATCCAACAAAGGGAAACGCGATACCGGCAATTCCATCAGAAAAACACAGATGCGTACCGGTAAATCGAGCTAAATGGAAATTTCTGGTGGGGTCAGCGGTCTTTGTGAGTGGGAGTGCCCAGGTCGCAAATTCCTTAAATACACTAGCGTCTAACTGCACAGTAGTAGAGTGTTCTTCTCTGGGTGGCAGGGTGGGTAGCTTCTTGTCCCCTTTCGTGCCTTCGAGGGGCCTCTGAGAGGTCCTGGCGGGTTGTTTTGGTGCCGTGTTGGCCTGTTTTTTCATGGCTGTTTCCCCATATACCTTAGTGCTAAATTAAACGTGAGGACGATAGAATTGCCGGGGTCCACTTTAGAAATACTTCCATTTGTATTGACAACAGTAAATGTAGGATTTGTCTCGGGGCTGGTGTAGTCTACGGTAAGTTGTAACAAGTCTTCATTTATCAAATTTGGTTTTACGCAGAGTTTGTGCCGCGCCGCAAACCGCAGGAACTCGGTTAATGCGATCATAGGAGGTAGAGAGAAATTTATGGCATGCTTACTTGGCGGTCGTTTGGGCTGCACGGGCGATCTCTTCCGCTTGAAGCCACCGCAGGAGATGCACCCCGTACAGCACCATGTCCCGAACAGTGACATACAATGTTTCTGGCTCAGAATTATCTTGTTGGGCTTCAGCGCGTGAAGCGTCTGCCCCACCAGACACCCCAAGTTTGATCCCAACATTTTCAATGCGGTCTACCTTCCGCATGATGTTGTGGAACAATCCATGCAAGCCCCGCTTCAGGCAGGAATCCACCCCGGTATCATCGGTATAGAGGGCCGCTTTGGCGTAGTATAATTCCAAGAATTCTTTGCGGAGGGCAACTGAGGCTTGTGGGGTCTGCATGTACATGAGGAATTCATCTAACACTAATTCAATTGGTGGCAATTCCCTTCCATCTTTAGGAGTCCATTGCGTAAAGATGTCATAATCTTGTTTAGAAAGCTGTGTCATGGTTTTCTCCTGGTTCTACAAGTTCTAACTTCCCACAGACAGGGCATACAATCCATCCATCTACTTCTTCACATCGCTGAAGGGTTGCCGCAGCACAAGAGCAAATTCCCAATGCAGTTACAATCGCTTTGTATTTAGGTTGACAGTTGTGGAAGAACATCATTAAATGAATCGTTCCAACATGTCCAAATGACTTTGAAAAACATAGAGCCACACAGCCCGAGCACCTATAAGTCCCCCACGAATAGGGATATCTCTGAATGTGTTGTTTACTGCATCTATAAACGAACGGTGAGGTTCGTCATTAACCACAGCATATCGATCAGCCAAATGGCGAAGACATTCAATTTTCCAATCATCGGTTTGCATTGCTTCAATATGATCAAGCGCCAAGCGCCAGTCTTTCAAGTTCTTGTGCGCGATGTATGCGTACAACGCATGTCCTACGCTAGTCCAATAGGGACATGCTAATGGATCCATTGTGCGACTCAATTCCGCAGCAATGTACTGATTGTCATGTTGTCGTATCAGGTCACCAACATCTGAGTATAGTTTGGTTCGCACGCCGTCACTTTCTGCCGGGGTCATGCGACGCATAGGTAACGGGTTGATATACTCGTATACGTTGAAATGTTCGGTTTGGCCTTGTACATCCTGGGAATCATAAATGTGAAGACTATCTGAATAGTGGCTGTATGGTCCAACATCAACACCAAGCCATGAGGCGAGTGTTTCCTGGAGAGAAGTGAACTGCACGATATTGGTGGAGGTCAGCCCTAACACCATGTCATTGCTGCGATTAAAAACACTCATCCACAACTTGCCCTGCCGAATTTTAAATGTCACAGCAATATTGCAAGGTCTATCCATCGTTTGTTTGCCATTTTTATCGTAGATAGGATTGCGAAGTATCATGGCGGCTTGCCGAGATTCTGGTGCGGTGTGCAGGGTCCAGAAACAATCCATCAATTGATCTTCCAACACAATATCTTGAACTAATCCGGCTGAGGCTGCTTTGACTCGTGGCCATTTTCGCAACCGTTCCCCATAGGCCCCATAAAAATCGGTCATTGGAGCATCTAGGAACTTTTGCAATTGGCTGTTGAAATAGAGAATCCACCATGCTTCTGATTGGCCGTTGAGAATCCATAAGGATTCGGCCATGTTGAAGAACGGATTTAGCTTGCGGCCGGGAATGGTGAGTACTCGGCGTTGCGGTTGTTCCACCCTAGTTAAGCAATGCAGCAATTCCAGCGTGGGAAGACCGCGTGGGGCCGCAACTTCCCCCTCCAGTTTAATTGTGCTCATCATCTCATGATAGAACGAATTGGCGCACGGACCCTGGAACACCCACGGTCCTGTTTTGTGCTGAAGCATTGACATGACGTGTGACTCCTTACTTAGAAGGCTTGCGAACAAAGAGACTGTCCCAATAGTTTCTCGCCCACATCGGGCCGGATTGTTTATGATGCACAATGTCATACCACTGCCCGATATGCTTGAACAGTTTCTTGTAATACTGTTCCGGATCAGGGTATGGATTCCGACCGGGGTAGGCGTCGTGGAATTCACACGAAATTTGATCAGCGATCGGTCCTGGCCAATTCATCAGAATATCGTATTCAGACCCTTCAATATCAAATTTCACCACACTGAATTCTTTAATTTTATACTCTTTCATCAGCCTACCGATGGTGGTGACCGGGGCGGTGAATGTTTTAGCAAGGTCTTGCCGACGGGGCTTGTATCGTTCTTCGGGGACAAAGAATGTGGATGGATCTTGCGTGGTGTTGATGGTAATAGATTTCTTGTACTGATTCAGCAAGGCTGCTTGCACAAAGATCACATCTTTCCCGCGTTTCTGCTTGGCTTTGGGGTCTGGATCTACCGCAAGGATTTTACATCCTTTATCCAAATGTAAGACCCCATCCACAAAATCATATCTACGACAGCCTGCATCTAGTATCCAACTGCCAGGTTGGATACGATCAGGAATGATCGCATGACCTATGCCTGTTTCATCGCGCCCTACCACTTTCCACAATCGTTTCACTGGCTTTTGCACACGTCACCTCCACAAGTTTTTCCAGGCATCTTGCACTTGCTGCCGAAGTACGGCGTGATAGTTCTGGTTGTTATGCCACATAGTCCTTTGCTTGTGTGCGATTATTTGTGTGGATTGTAAGCGAGCCTTGACATCTTTGGCATTCTGTACCATCCACGGTGTCGTGCGGAATTGCGCTTGCGCCATGCAATAGACTGTTTCTATATCAAAGAAAATGGCCATGCCAGCAGATAGGCATTCATAGAACCGATTAGCCGGACTGCAATAATGCACATGAGACCATGGATCTTCCAGATACACTGTTGCTTGAAATTGCTGTAAGTCTACCCGAAGGTTTCTAAAAGGAGGAAGAAGGGTAATCTTATCACCAAGAATTTGGTGGAATCGTTCGTGACTTCGTGTCGGTGCGCTGACAATCACCTTGTAGTCCCTGTTCGCCGCAAAGTAATGCTTTATCGCTTCCTCTCGGTGGGGACGAAGTGCTCCATAGTATAAAAGTCCAGGCTGTCGTTTGTTCCACGATAAAGTTTTTCGTTCTGGTCTCCAGGTCAACGCATTCCAATTGACATAGGTACTGCGTTTGTCGTGCCCAATCATGCGATCTGGAACAGAGGTCCACATGATTCGAGATACAGGTTTCTTTAACCGTTCTACCCATCGTTGGACTTGACTAGGTGGCCCCATCTTGTAGTCGTTCTGGACAAAGACAAACCGTCGCGCCTTGACACATTGTTGTGCGATAAACCAACGCCAATCTTCATCAGCAAAGCCGGTGGGGCTATTCACAAGAATGGCTGCATCTAAATTGATCGGGATGTTTTTGGCAAGACCATCGTACAACGGTAGTTTGAGTTCCCAACTGAGGTAGCGTGCGATTCTTGCACTTGCTTGCATGGTGTTGGTCGTGTTCGTTAAGTGAAAGATAGCGGCTTTTCTTTTTACAGGCATGATTACCCCACGACGTTATCAGTTACGTCCTCGTATAGAGTACCATGTTTCGTAATTGTACTTAGAACGAGGTCTTCCTTCTCCGTTTTTCACACGCATGTATTTATCAAATTCACATAACGTATGCTCGACTTCTCGCATTTCTAACTTTGGAACATGACTACCAAGGTACTTAGGGCTGATAGCTAACAGGTGTCGCATTTCTTCTACAGACTGGGCTTTAGGAATTTGTAACGTCTCACGCCGATTTACTGGACGGCCATGATATCTATTCAGCCCCCGAATAGCGCCGGGGCCAGCATTTGCCCAGGTCATAATGTCTGTGGCGTCGTCTAGAATAGGTGTCCAGCGTAAGTCGCTAATCAACTCATACGCCATAAAGCCTCCGCCACCCCACCCTGGATACTTTCCGAGTAGTCGCCAGGCAACTTCCAGGCTTTTACAATCCCTGAACTGAGCGTACAACTTACGTTTATCGTACCACAATGGAGTCAAAAAATCATTCACAACAATTTCTACCTTGGGGCGCTTTTGTCCTGCATTCGTGATGACGTATGCCCCGGTGAACACCTTATTCCCATCGGCAATTCTGGCCATGTCTGCTTTGATAATGCGCTCTCGGTCCCATGTTTTGATCCAACCGTGTGCGGCTCCACTTTCCATGGTGCCGTACATGCGGAAGGTTGCGATATTAAAGAATAACAAATCTTTTTGATCTGCGTATTTCTCTCGGACATGCTCACGAAGCCAGATGGTTGTTCGATCTAGTTCTCTAAAAATATTGGTGAATTTGTACTCTTTGAGAATTAAATCCTTGGTCCATGGAGGAGGTTGATTTTCTACGTCTTTGCGGATGTAAATGGCGTGGCGTTCATTGATGAAATTCCAGAAAGGGTGCATCGTGTTGCTCCTAAATGTCATATGGTGGGGAGAATTACCTCCCCACCATATGACATGACCATGCTTACTTCTTGGGCAGAGTGTAGGCACCGCGCTCCGTACGAGTCAGCAGACCATGCTTTGCCAGCCAGTAGAGGAAATAGCTTCCCGCTTTGGCAGCATCCTGGTCTTTCTTTCCCACCTTTTCAAACCCCTTGGCTGCGTCTTCAGCGGTCACGGTCTTGTCCTTGGACTTGCTGATCACGCTAACCAAGTATTTCCAGGCGACATCGGCGTTGCATCCTTCACGGAACGGCTTACTGGGATCAATGTTTCGTACGGCACGCGGCTTGCGAGGCCCTTTGGTGGTCTCATCCTTGGAAGCCTTTGCAACCTTGGGAGTCTTACCCTTGGGCGACGGCTTGAGTGCCGCCTTGCCCTTGGCAGGGGAGGTCTTGGCCTTTTTGGCCTTGGCTTCCTTCTGCTTTTCTGCCGCAGATTTTGTTGCTGACTTCGGTGTTGACTTCGGTGTTGACTTCGGTGTTGACTTCGGTGCCACGGGGACTTCTTCTGTTGCATTCATGGGGTCAAAATCATCCGGAATCACGCCTTTGCTCCCGTTCGGTTCCATGCGACTGTCTCCTTTGTGTGAAGTGTGTGGGGGACGTGGGGCTTTTGCTTGGGACACTACCTTATATGGCCGAACCGAAAAATCATTTCCAAATATTTGTAAAGTTAGCCGTTGGATGTTATTAAGAGCAAATCGCACATGAGTTACTGGAATACCCAAAGAACTGGATAGACTATTGAGTCTATCTTTTTGTTCATAGTTTCCTTGACGTTTATTCCCACTCTTATTAAAAGGTCTAGCAGCATACGCATCCCGAACGGCCTGAAGTGTTCTGTCATTTGGGGCGAGTAGCTCAGTGAGGACTTTTCTTTCCAGGTCACCGAGCAAACGTTCCAATTCATCTAGTGCAAACCAAAAGAATACATCTTCTAATCCTGGAGAACCAAGAAGGTCTGATAGGGAATGCCCTTCTTGGTCAAAAGGCATATCTAAATCCATTATTGGAGTGGTAAACTCTCCGTAATTAAACGCATGACGGTGGAGTCCACGCAAATGGCGGAGGACCGCAATGCGACCAAGTCGGCACAATTCTATGGGTGGTTTTTCTTGATGCTTTTCATCGTAAATTGTTAAAAGAGGAATTACGGCTTCTTGTTCCAAGTCTTTAGAACTGAATAATGGATGCAAGCGACTGAATCGGCGTGCGGCCCACCGCGCCATAGACTTCATATGGGACACGTACCCATCCCTAGTAAAAGATTCTGGAACCATGATTACACCCCTAAAAAGCGTTTAACCCAATCACATGGTATTCTGGTCAAGGAGGCGTGTCTGGGAACACGAAGACCATTAAGACTTCCGGTAGCAAATACGGTCATGCACCCGGAACAGCGTTTCGCGTGCGGTGAAATTTGTTGATCACAACACGGACATGTGATCATTTGTGTAATACCGATTTTAATGTTTGCCATTCTCAATGGCTCCAGTTATTTCAATTAAGCTGCTCGTCGCAGTCTGGCAGAATTTCTTAACTGTTCTAGTCTAAGAATGGCATCATTGGCAGAATTTTTGTAGAGACCATATGTCCCGTCGTTTAGGCGGCGAATCGCCAACACGGAGGGGAAGTTCCCTAGTCGGCCATGCAACTCGGCCATTAGGAGTGCAGTGCCTTCACTGATTCCCGGCACCACCACAAGGATAGGAAAGGTGCCGTTCAATTTCGCGCCGTGTTTGGCGAGAATTTCTGCTGCATTGTCAACAATGGTTTCAATTTGCCGCTTGGGGTGAACTTTCTCATGGACCGCAAGCTGCAAATGAAAAGGAATCAATACCTCTTGACAAGGAGCCAATCTTTCTAAGACTTCTGGTTTAAGTGGATGGCTAAAGTTTAAAATGTATGTCATTGTAGCCTCCCAAAGTTTTTCCTCCTTTGTAGCTGGAGAATGTGTGATTTTTGATCAGCAGGAACATGTAGTTTTGCTAGAAGCTGTTTCATGGCCCGTGGGATTTGCCGACGTAACGAATGCGTTACATCAGCAAGTGTTAATCGTTTGATAAAACGAACGCTTTGACACTGTGGACACAGCATAACACGATTTTTAATCGGGACGTGCCGTACATGAAAACATCCAAGGCACACAATCCAATCTGAATCTACTTGTTTTACTAGAAGTGTTGTCATAACTTTATCTCCTTTTATGTACTCTACGAGCAGCGAAATCTTTTGCGAGAAAAAGGGCAATATCTCCCTCTGTTAAAGGAGATGGAGGGGCGATGCCATCCACAGCCTCATTAATCACATGTTGTTTACGACGCAAGATTTTTAATACAGATTCATCTATTGTGTCTTTGCCAATTAAATCGATCACGTGTACCTTGTCTGCGGTTTGTCCAATACGATGTGTTCTAGCGATAGCCTGTTCCCGCCATCCTGGAACCCAGGGGTTATCCAGGAAAATCACGGTACTAGCTGCAAAGAGATCAATTCCCATGTTCGCAGCCATCGTACTACATAAAGCAAAAAGTACAGTGGGGTCATTTTGAAAGTTTTGACGTAGTTGCTCGCGTTCCTTGGGAGATTGTTCACCCGTAATACTGATATATTTGTACGTCTTCGGTAACCGATTCCGCAACTGAAATAATCCAGCTTGAAGATAGGTACAGAAGATCACTGCTTTGGTGTTGGTTTCTACAAAATCCCCGAGACGTTCTAGTAATCCTTGCACCTTTCCCGCGACCACTAATTGCCGAAGTTTGACTAGGTGGGCCAGATGCTCACCTGTTGACGAGAACAACTTCCCCTTTTCTCGTTCGGCTATCCATTCCTCATAGGCTACTACTTCATCTGCATAGGCTTTTGCATATTCTATGCTCAGTGGTACCAAGGCTTCAGTGTAAAGAATTTCTGGTAAGTCTGGTAACACTTCTTTCTTGAGCCGACGAACCGTAAAGGGTTGAAGGGTATGCCATAGTTCAGTGAGATTACTGGCTCCACCGAAATCCCACACTTCTCGGTGCCAAGAAACTCGCTTTTTCTTGGCATCACAATACCGCTTGGCCCACTGGAAAAACTGATGATCTTGCACCTTCCCTAGTGCGATTAGTTGTGGCCAAAGTTCTACAGGTCTGTTTAATATTGGCGTTCCAGTAACCAATAGACGTCGTGGAGTCGTGAGACACAAGGCCGTGGCCGTTTGGGTGCGAATAGCTTTTTGATTTTTAATATAGTGTGATTCATCAAGAATAATAGTGTTGGGATTGAATCGGTGTAACGCTTCCAAGTGTTTATCTAAAATATCATAGTTGATTACTACCCAATTTATTGATCCAGCTTTAGGTATAGACATGGTACTGTCTACTACGACAACAGTATCTTTTGGTCGGGCCCGATGAATTGCTTGTTCCCAATTGTACTTCACTGTTGCTGGACTCACGACAAGGATTCCACGTGGATGTGTGGTGTGTTTGCCTAGTCGGCGGTGGATTTTATTGGCGCAACTCACACTAATCTTGTATTTGGGAGTTTTTGGGGCCAATAATGGCTTGCCACATACGGCACAGATACCCCCCTGTAGCACGTTCTGAGCCCCCTCGAAGGCGTTATTTTGTACACCTTGCCCCGTGGGGCGGGTAGCCCACGCGATGCTTTGGAAGGTCTTCCCCAAACCCATGTCATCAGCGAGTAATGCTTGGTCTGATTGGAGCAGGGTAGCGACCCCGGCTCGTTGAAATGGGAAGAGCTCTATAGAAATCCATTCTGGTTGTGGACCATCTACAGGTGCCGGTGGAGGAGATTCTTTTGGCGTAATATTAAAATGTTTCACCAAGAGGGTGCTGACTTTGAAGTCAGGAAACATCGCTACCACTTTGCGAAATGAGTCTATGGTCAGTGGTGTACGCCAATGTCGATCTCCACTGACGGCCGGATTATACCAACAGCCTGGGATTTGATGTACTCGTGTGAGATAGTCACCTGTGTAGGGAAACACAATGACAATAAATTTTCTATCATCATATTCCAACGCCCGTGAAGGGCGCAAAAGTGCTTGATCAAACAGGTCCATTTGCTAACCTACACGTATGAGTAATTACTAGATATTGTACTCGCTCTACATCAAAAGATGTCAGCCGCAAAGGTTCTTCCAACCCTTCAACATCAATCAGTAGACTCAGATCTTTCTGAACGGAACGTATTGTCCCAAGCAACCCAGATTCATAGATAACAACTTCGATGCCTTTGGATAAGACTCGTAACTCTTTGTCTTCATCCGTAGTACGACCCCATTCATACGCGCAACAGCCACAACAGAATCCTTTGTGACCAGTGCTAAATGGTTTAAAAGATTCACCACATGCGGGACACACCCGGCGATACACAGTTGGGCGTAATTCTTCAGTGGTACCACGAGGAAGTTCCCCACGCCGTTCAGCGGCAATCATGTCTCGTTTATGAGGTATTCGTGCCATGGACGTTATCCTTATTAGACAAGTGAATCAAAAGAGGACGCTTGCTCTTCAACGGCAGTGTCTATACTGGTTTTCCACCCACAAGTACAGGTCACTGTTGCGGTAATGTCTGCTCCATAAAAATGCTTCGCATATCGGCCCTTACCTTCAAATCTATCTACATTTTCTGCTGTAAGTTCTAGTTCAAAATTTAGTGTTCCAAATTTTTTGGTATCATGCTCATGTTCTAAATCTACATGTTCCTCTATAGTAAGATTCGCTTCTGCTATTTCGTCACCACAGCAAGATGAAGCTAAAATAAGTCGTATTTCAGCGGTAATATAACCTTCGTCTTTGGCCACTTCCAAGTTTTCATCTATCACTTCTGGTTCTTGTTGTTCTACCCCACACAACTTGTTGCATGACTGACATCGCCATCCCATGTGCGTTCTCCTTACGATCGACGAAGTTTACCCACAACCAATGCTCGGAGTCCTCCTGCTGGAGCCGTTACCAATTGCCCGCCTTCTCCTGCATCTTTCCCAGAAGTCCAAGTGCCAAGTCTTGCATCAAATCCCCAGAGACACAATGTCGTAAGAACGTTCATGGATTCTGTGCTTGGTAAATCGGTATCTAACGCAACAGTTATGGGTCCAGGATGTTTTGAGGCGAGGAGTGCAACCTTTTCGTCAGTAAGTTGACTACCCAACAACCCAATCGTAACGGGAGGAGTACCATGATCATCAACAATAGCTTGAATATTTGGTACACGATGTAACAGACCCCAACGGCTATCGCTGCTGCTTGCCATGACATCGCCAGATCCCTCTACCAAAATGACTGGTTGTTGTGGGCGAATAGCGTCCAGATTAAATAGCAGGGCTTCCCCCGGCCGACCCATCTCCGTAGTATGTGTACTGGCAAGATACTTGGGATTACCCCCACGAAATGTCCTGGCAAGAAATGCCACAGCTATTCCGTTGAGTTTAATTGGAATAACGATTCGCCACGCATAGCGTCCAGAGGTGCAGTACATGAGTTCCCAATACTTTGCATCTCGTTCCGTAATTCCCCATTGCGTATGGGCAAATCGTAACGCTTCTGCTGCCATAATCCCCACAGGTTTGGTGTCATGAATAATAGGGGATAATCCTTTTGGCCACTTAATCCAATCATCATAGCGTGCTGGAGGCTTCGGTGGCAGGGCAGGAGGCCCTAGTCGGGGGTACTCATGACTAAGCCATAGCAAGGCTTCAGTCCACGTGCTGAATCCCTGGAGTTGCCGAACAGCTTCGACAATATTGATTCCGTTATGAGCAACACAGTGGGGTTCAAAGCAAGCCATACGATTCTTATTGACATTCACCCACCCTTTACCCCGAATGTCATCGCACCATGGACAATTGATAATCCGAATTCCAGTAGCATAGCCTCGTCCACCTCCTTCGTTCAAAGCCCCAAAGGTGGCACTGACCCAGGCATCTGCATCAAATTGAATAGTTCGCATCTAGATCCTCAGCAAAATAATGAAAAACCAATCTGTCTTCGTTAAGCAGTACGGTACCAAGATACATCATCCCATCTGTTGGGAATCCTGAATTGCCGGTGGTTAGTGTGCAGATTGCTATTTGCACATGGTCATGGTCTTCTGGATCTACTAATGCCCACAGCGCAGGAATTCCTCGTTGGTCTTTAACACATAAGAGTTCATGTTTTGCGGGTAGTTTGACAATTTGTCTTTCTTTGAATTCTAAGGGGTACTTCCAGATCGTGTTCATTTTTCACTCCATGCCCGGTGGCAATCCTTTTCCGTAATGCCCAGGGCTATAAAGAATTCATGCAAGGAAAATGACCCACCGTCAATTCCCACCATAGAATCATACCACCCACCAAAATCTAATCGTTGTGCAGATGGGGTCCAGGTAACATCTATGCCTGAATTTTTTAGGTCAGTGTTGAGGGGCAAGTATAGTTTTCTGGGCATGGAATTATCCTTTAGGTGCAACGGCGTCAGCGAATTCTGGTGGAGTAAGTCGTCGGTCCTTGCACCACCAGAGATGTAAGCAATACGGGTGACAATTTCGGTACTCCTTTTTTGGTGGAAAGAGTTGAATAACTTCCACATCTTCTGGAAAGAATTTGTATCGTACATGTTTGAGTTCTTCCCAGGTAGGGAGTCGGTCGGCACAACTTGTGGAAACGTGTCGCCACCGTTCACCAGCGGTAATGATTATACTGCTTGCGGGGAAGATATCCTCGCTGCGAATGATTCGTAGTGGTCCCCACGCATAGGCGATAGCTGACAACATTCCAGGCGCTTTGCCAAGATTTTGTGGAGTAGTATCCCACCAGTCATAACTCATGTTTACTCCTCCGATTCTACTTCCTCGTAGTAAAAGATTACTGATAACCTTTTACCACAGTAACAGCAGTATGTCATGCCGTTCTGTTCTGGTGTTCCATCAATCATCGTAAAGGCTTGTTTACAAGCGGTGTCGTAATTGCCGTCACTATCTTGGGTCCAATTACAAATTTCTGGAATAGCTTGGGCTGCGTCAATCGCAGATGCTAATGCTCTAAACCAACTGTTTGAATGCGAATTGTCACAGGCGCCTTTGCCTAACACACTATCAACAATTTCCTTTCCAGAAGTATTGTTCATCGCTTACTCCCAAAGGCTGTGATCGCCTCCCATACCGTGCTCAGTGTCGTTTCCAACTCCGCGACCTTCACGTTCAGTGCATCCCGCTCGGCCTTCATGGCTGCGTAGGCAAGGGCCGCATCCGAACCTTCTGACGGCATGGCCGCCGCTAAGGCATCCCGCTCGGCGGTGAGGGTGGCGAGGCGCTGTTCTCTTACCGTCAGCGCATGCCTCAGTGTGTCATACCCCTTCTCTAATTGCTTAATACGCACTTGGAGCGCATCCCGCTCGGCGGTGAGGGAGGCGATGGTCCTAAGCGCCCGGTCATATTCAATCTCGAATTGAGCACACCGAATACACGCTCCCATCACTCCCTCCCCAGCGCGGTGATGGTGGGGTCGGCAAGGGCTAATGTCATTTTTCGTTTCGCCTCGCCCCAGGTGTCCACTGCTACCGTATCCCCTCGGACCATTTCTTGATGTGATGCGGGCGACGTTTTACAGTGAGCAATGGACCAGAGGGCGTGCCCCTCAATCGGCGGGATCGCCGCCATGATCCCAGTCGCCGCCTCCACCACCTTGCGTGTGGCGGCTCTCAGCGCATCCCGCTCCGCAGCAAGGGCGGCGTCCCAGGCTTTCTGCGCTATGTAAAATCCATCTGGCCATTGTGGGTCTTTTATATACTCTGTATCCCACCAATCTTTGAAGGTCATACGTCCTCCCGACAAATTTCTTCCCCCCAACATTTCTCACAAATAGGCTCTTCATTTTCAGACAACAACGTATCGTCTTCGCATCTTCCTGTTGGGTTAGTGCAGATTGAACATAGTTGTCTAGTGCCTGGATAGTGTTTTGCATTCCAGGTCTCATGCTCGGATTGATCCATCGCGTGACGCTTTTCGCCAGGCCAACTATTCATACGCCTCCCGTAAAGCCTTCTTGATACGCCCGATAACACCAATATGCTGTCTCCATCATTGCCGCGTCCGCTTGCGCTATGCGAACCTGCCAGGTCGAAAATGGATCTTGCGGGACGATGTTTATCATAGAACGGTTACCAATTAACCATTCTTCGGCTTCCTTATAATTCATTTAACTGTCCCCTCCAAGCGGGGAGTGGGACTACTGATCGCAATACCTGCCAGCCGAGTTTAACAAGCTGGAACACAGGCACCCTCTCTTCACCCCACTCCCCGCCCGTTATGCTGGCTCGGCCGGGCGCTACCCCGACTGGCTGACGGCCAACCCCGTTTCACCGTTGACCGGTCGGTGACGTAAGTATGCGTGTCTGCTTTCCACGCCGCGAGCCAGCACAGTTTGTTTTCGCATGTCTTGGAAAGAAAGGAGTAATGGCCAGTTACTCCTTTCCTTAGTGGCTACCATGTATGCAGGATTCCCGACGTGTCAGATAAAGGGAATCCCATACAGTGACGGCTTGTCTCCACTACTGACGCCACCATATCACAAATCAGAATCTGACCTTTCTGACGGAGACCATTCCAAGACCACAATCTCCAAACGGGGAGGGTGGCTAGGTATTAAATCCCCACACACCCTCCCCGCCTGTTATGCCCCTGGCCGGATTCCCCACTCGGCACCGTATTGCACATCCCCGACTTGCATGGCTACTTTGTCGCCGTGACTGTGCGACAGGCATCACGGTTTCACCATGCCTCCAACCTGGCGCTGTCACGCCACAGGGGCACTTCATTACATCTGCTCCCCGGCCCGAATAGTCCAGAAGTCATCGGATAGGTTGCGACTTTCTAGATACGCATACGGCATAGTGCAGTATCCTTGTTTCCCCCAGACTGTTCCCCAAGAGTTTCTAACAGTGAATAACTTGGTGATGTTGTTGTACCCCACGGCAAGCATGGCATGTCCCCCAAGCATCTGTTCCCCTCGCTTGGGCATGGGAATTTTACCAGAGTCGGCAACGGCATCAGAGATAAAGGATTCATACACAGCGGCCCCAAAGACAAAGGGGAATCCACTGGCCAAACAGTTCACCATGTCGTGGCGAGCCAATAACCGATAATAGCTCAGGATTTGATGGGTTGCGGCATCTGTATAGGCTTTGGGTGGAGGCTGCTTGGTGAATTTACTGACGGTGTAGGGCCACAGAATATCTCCACACACCCCTTCACCCACCAAGGATTTGATTCCTGTACGGATCATGGCCCCAGAATCTTCTGCGACAGTCCGCTCTCGTACCCGTTCGTTGTAATAGAGAAACAACGTGGAGAAATCTTCTGGACTGGAGACCTTGTTCTTACGTTGCAGCAGCTCAATGTTCCCGACCAAGGCTTGCGCCGTACAAGACCCTAATCTCCCTTGGTCCTCCACTGTAGAACAGAATTCTCGTAGGTCTGTGAGCGCCGGAATAGCCTTGGGCACCTTCAGCTTCTTGGTAAATTTCTCAAACAGAAAATCTCGTTGATCTGGTATATCAGGAATCCACCCCAACGCCACTTGATGACCTTCTACTTCAGAAACTCGCATGTTCCGTGTCTCCTTTCTGAAGCCAGTCGTGCATTAACGCAACCACGACCCCCACTGCCAGAAAAATTTCAACAGTCACACAGGCTCCTACAAAATCTACCAATCCCGACCACGTCCAAATCATTTTTTCTCCTCTGCGGCGTCTAGTTCTTTAAAGAGTCTTTCCAAACGTGTTCGACTCATACGATTCTCTACAGATTTTGTTGTGAATTTTGGTTGAAAGGTTGCTTCGTATGGGGTCAATGGAATTCTTTCTCGCATTTTCACCGTAAGCGCCCGTTGAAATTTCGCCATATCGGTTCGTACAGAAGGAGTCTTCCCAACAGTTTGTTTACGAAACACTCTGTTCATGTGTTACCTCTGGCGAGATTTAAGGACTTCAAAATTAGCCGTGTTCGGCTGCTTTGGGGTGATTTCTTCCAGGGCTTTTGCTATAATTTGATTTCCTGTGGTCTCCATTTCC
>Ga0315274_10007185_pt1 | contig 16143 bp, 11 predicted proteins | sample YL17G02_20_MG_FD_203700 | JGI IMG/M metagenome (GOLD analysis project Ga0315274, IMG submission 203700) | Sediment microbial communities from Yellowstone Lake, YNP, Wyoming, USA - YL17G02_20 | ecosystem: Environmental > Aquatic > Freshwater > Lake > Sediment | place: USA: Wyoming | collected...
TGACCTTTTCGGGCTGGGCAGATATGACCTGCCACGGCAGAGACGCACTCAATAGGTAATACAGAAAATGCCCGCAACAGCCTTAATCTACTCATGTTTTTTTCGAATTGGCGAAAGTCGAGTAATAAGTTAGTAACGTTCAAAAGGTGAGGCATAAATGTTTTCCAATACATCCTTCAAGATGAGTAAACCCCGTTAGAAATTCCAGCGGGGCATTAAACCCCGCCGGAATTATTCTAAAATCTAACCCCGCTGCAGACCAGCGGGGCATTATTTCTAACGGGGTAAAGACATCCAGCAAATCTCCCCTCCACCGGTGGGAGGGGATTCACCCTGTTAAATGGAAAACCTGATCTAATAAGGGCCAAATAAGAAATCATATTTAACAGGGTAAAGGGGAGGGGGAAATGATTTAAGTACTTTGAAAATCATAACTTTTCCACCCCCACCCACATCAAAGGGGGAGGGGGACATGCTGTGGGTTTCAGATTACTTGAACCGGTTTTTTAATTCGAGCCTCACCTTTTGAACGTTATCAATTTTCTACAACTGGCGGGTATTCTCCGGGTCTCATCCGGCAATCATTCTAAGAAGGGATACGGAATCGATTATTGTTTGAAATATCTTCTGATGGAGGCAGCCAGTGTAGTGGTCATTTTTTCTTGAAATTCTTTTAGGTTGAGCAGACGTTCATCCTCTTTATTGGTGATGAAGGCCATCTCCACCAGGGCAGAGGGGATGTCCGGAGCCTTTAATACAAGGAAATTGGCCTGGCGATAGGAGGGGTATTTCAAATGATTTATACCCTTCACGTTTTCAAGGAACAATTCAGCAAACCGAGAACTCTCCTTCATCGAATTGTTCTGCATGAGATCCAATAGGATCTTGTTCAGATTGGGATCCTTGGTGATGGAGGCAGGCCTCAAGAAAGCCCCGCCTAAAACGTTTGACATATTTTCCTTGTCGGCCAAGATTTTGGCTGCCTCGTCGGTTGCACCCGTAAGGGAAAGACAATAAACCGAGGATCCTCTGGCTTGAGGATTAAAACTCCCATCGGTGTGAAGGCTGACAAAGAGGTCTGCACCATATTCTCTTGCTACCTTAATCCTTTGTTCCAAAGTAATAAAATAGTCTCCCTTTCGGGTCAGGAAAGTCTGAATCTCCTTATCCTGACTGAAAAGATGGGTCATCTTCTCCCCTACCTTTAATACGATGTCCTTCTCCATTGTCTTGCGAGGGCCAACGGCTCCAGGATCTTCCCCACCGTGGCCGGGATCAATGACAACGATCTTTGTCCCTTTGGGGCTGATCTCCTTTCGCCTCTGTCTCTCCTCCTGCTCCTTCTTCTCCTTTGCCAGATCGACAAGGTCGATCACGAGGCGATGAGGTTTATCTTGATAGGGTTTCAGTGGAAAGATGGTAACGTTCAGAGGCCTTTTTTGATAGAAGATCAGTTTTATTTTGCCCTTCGCCAGTTTGGTCAGGCCAATTTTTGTAAGATATGGATCATTGACTTCAATCTCTTTCTTTTGAGTAAGAAGGGTAGCCCCTTTCAATTCGAGATGGGATTGGGGAGGGTTTTCCTGGGAGAAACTTTCATATTGAATCGGTTCTGTAAGATCCAAGACCACTCTGGTGTGATCCGGTGCAGACCAGAACCGAATATCTGTGATCGTTGCCGCTCGAACAGTGACGGGGTTGAGAAGGATTGTGAAAATTCCGATGATGGATAAAAAAATATATTTTAGAAACACCATTAACACCTTCTCGTGGTATCGATACCATATCAGATCGTATCTGTCAAACCCCTTCAAAGTTAGAGGTTGGAGGATCGCTACGTAAGCCCCGTCGTAAGAGCGGCTTCCAGTCCCGCCATGGCGGGATCACAGCAAGATGCTGCTCCTACAGGTGTTGGATATGGATGAACCTTCCGTAACTAAGGGATTACAAAATTTCTCATTTTTTCCTGTTAACTAAAATTTAAAAGTGTACACTTTAAGTTTTAAAAGTGCACAGGGTCCAATCTCCTCTCCTACTGGGGAGAGGACAAAGGTGAGGGGAAAATATTTACTGCCCACCCTCACCCCAACCCTCTCCCGCTGGCGGGAGAGGGGGAGAATTGGTTTAAATAATCTGATTCTCATTTGGTTCGTCAGTGAGCCTTCTAAGGCGGATTTTAACCACATTAGGTGTGCACTTTTAATTCTTATTAGTCAGTCCATAATTCTATAGACACTTCCCCTCTTTGGCAAAGAGGGGTTAGGGGAGATTTTCGGAAGAATATGTCTTCTCAATTATGGACTCATTAGTAAATGACATTTCTCCTTTTTCCCTTGACTATTCTCATTTTTAAAAATAAAATAATTTAAAGAAAATAAAGACCCGAAGAAAGGAGAAACTATGAACCAGAAAGTGATCGATTTATTGAACAAGGCCCGGTCAAGGGAGTTGACGGCAATCTCTCAATACATGGCCCAGCACTATGAGCTGGAGGACAGCGATTTCGGCAAATTAGCTTCCAAATTTAAGGAGATTGCGATTGCCGAGATGAAGCATGCAGAAAAACTTGCAGAGAGGATTTTGTTCCTGAAGGGGGAACCCACTTCAAAACCTGATGGCGTGGCCAAGAAGGGTCAGAAGATCCCTGAGATGCTGACGACCAATATGGGTCTTGAGGCGGCGGCGATGAAGATGTATAACGAGGCATCGACGATCTGCGCTGCCGAAAAGGACCAGATCTCCAAAGAGCTGTTTGAAGAACTTCTCAAAGAGGAAGAGGATCATTTCAACTATTTTGAAAATGTCAAAGATCATATTGACAAACTCGGCGCGTCTTACCTGGTAACTCTCACAGGCTGAGAAGCTTAAGAGCTGTGAGAGATCCATTCCCTCTTACCCCTTTATCATTTCCCCCATTGCCCCCCTTTTCTAAAGGGGGGTGGGGGGATACAAAATGCGCAAAGAAGATGGAAAAATTAAATGGTATTTGAGGCCAATTAATGTAGTTCTACTTTTATTTTTTGTATTGGGGCCTTTCGGTTTACCACTGGTTTATAAAAGTCCTACCTTTAGCAAAACAATAAAAATATTACTAACCGTTGTTGTAATCATATACACATCCTATTTTATCTTTGTGTCGTTAGAAATCGGGAGAGAACTTTATAGAAGGTTGGAAGAATTGCAGGGTATATTACAGTAGATAAGATATTACCATCGATTGACCCATTCGACCGCGCCAACCCCCGTCTTTCAAGACGGGGTGAAGAAGCCCGGCTCAGGGTCAACCTTGAGCAAGACCTGGACTTTAGGCCGGGGAGTCGAAGGGTTGACATTGATTTTAGATTGCCAGATTGTTGAAACATCAGATAACACAGGATTTACTTCGTGAGTTAGTACAAATGCACTAAATAAAATGACATTCACCCCCACCCTCACCCTCCCCCCTTGAGGGGGAGGGGCGGGTGGGGGGTAATATGATTTAATGCGTTTGTATTAGCAAACATCAAAGTGATTCATGATTCAAGAATTATTAAGACTTCTTAATGAGGGGGGTATAATCATGGACAAGATGGGAACAAGGATAGGAAGGATTCTCGGTATTCTGGTTGTTGTTCTGGTCGGGATCTTTGCGGAGGGTTCGTGGGCTCAGCCGCCAGATATTGTCTCAACCACTCCGGGTGACGGGTCGATTAATGTTCTCACCAACACCATCATCACTGTTCGGTTCAGCGCCTCGATGGATACAAATGTGACTGTGGTTGTGGTCAAAGATGAATATGGCAACAAGGTCTTAGGGACGATTCAATGGAGCACCACATCACTTCCAAATGACACGCTCCGATTTATCCCGACCAATACCCTGAAGCCAGCCACCCACTATAGGGTGAATGTTTTTGGAAACTCAACTTTAGGAGAGGGTGGGGGCTTTGAATTTTACTTCATCACCAAACACTCTACCGCCGATACAACACCTTCCACAGTTCAAGCTGTCTATCCCTACAATGGGATGACAGGAGTTCCAATCGGGAGTAGTATCTATATCAAGTTCAGTGAGGCGATGGTCCCTTGGAGTGTCACTACTCCCGGGAATATCACACTGACTGGTCCGGGCATCAGTGGGCCGGCTGATTATTCAGTATTTTATGATTTCAGAGATGGGGATGTAGAGATTAAAAAGAATACCCCATTTTTCCCCTCATCAACCTATACTGTTACGATTAGCACCAATGTGAAGGACCTTCGTGGAAACTGGCTTAAGAATCCATATCAGTGGAGTTTTACTACAGGAACAACCGAAACTACACCGCCCACCGTTACACAAACCATCCCCGCAAGTGGTGACGAAAAAGTAAACGTCCGTCCTCAATTTCATGTCATCTTCTCAGAGGAGATGGATGAGAATACTTTAACTACTGCAAATATCAGCCTTTATAATAATACTGGTGGTACGGGTGTCCCCATTGATATCTTCGAGACAGATCATGATTGGGTAACTTTCGGCCCTCAGAGTAATTTAGTGAACGGACATAACTACACTGTAACCATTGGCACAGGGGTGAAGGATCCGTCAGGGAATGGGCTTTCTTCTCCATACACATGGTCTTTCACCGTGGCAGAGGCTGGTGTAGACAGCGATCCTATCCTTAATGGGGGACTCAGGAGAGATTCCAATTGGGGCAGACGATGGACTGATGGGACAACACGCGTTGAGTTGTATCTCGATGCAATCGATGATCATACTGATCCTCTTACTGTGACGGCTGCAACAGCATCTAAAAATTGGACCCTGACCAAAAGCCCGGGTAAGGATCAATATAAATATGAAAGCACAATCAATGAGGGGCTTTCCTCCGGTACTCATACCCTCACCTTTACAATAAAAGACGGTGCCTCACCTCAGAATACGGTCACTTTCCAACGAAATATATTTATCTTCGAATCTAATCCAACTCTAAGTTCCCCTGCAAATGGAGCTACAGGTGTCTCCACTACTCCTACCTTTCAGTGGAGCTACAGCAGTACATTGCGGCCGGTTAAATATACAGTCTTTGTTCTTGACGGTTCCAATCTGGAGACACCCAGACAGATCTGGCAGGGATGGATGGTTGATAGTGGACCTGCCACATACAGTATATCCATTCCTTCAGACAAAGCGCTTGCCCCGAACACCACGTATTACTGGGGGATCGGTGGGCAAAACTATGATTACACTGGCGATACCTTTTCGCAATTTCGATCGTTTACAACAGGTGGAACCCCTCCACCGCTGCCAAGTTTTTCTTGGGTGTTGGTACGAAGTGATGATCGCACAACAGGAATGCAATGGAATGTAGCGGCGAAGGTGGTCGGACCCAGTCCAGCCGACATTCGAGAGTTGAAGGTGACAGGTCCTGGAGGTTTCCAGTACATATTCACAGAGGATAATATTATCCAGGGTGAATTTAATGGGCTATATTATTGGCGGAGTTTAACAAATCCTCTATCTAATGGAACCTATACCTTTACCGCGACCGACTTAATGGGAAGGACAAGTACATCCAATTGGGACTTCACCTTCGTCTCCCTTCCAAGAGTTGACTCTTCAACTATGTCTCCATCAAATAACGCATACGTTGGGACAACAACGCCTACTTTTAGCTGGGGTAGCGTTGGGGCAGATTATAGTTACAGAATCATGATCATGGACTGGAACGGTCAGGAGGACAACATTTATATTTCCCCTTTAGCACAGGACACTCAGGTTACAGTGCCCTCGGGCTACCTCCTACCCAATACCCCTTATAAATGGCGTGTGGAGGTATTCGACAGTTCCCAGCAAAACAGATCGGTTAGCGACACCATTGGTTTCTCTACAGGAAGCTATCCTTATACTTTAGATATTCAAGGTATTACCTGGAGCGATAATACTTATTATGGGGGTAACAGAAAGCTTCACCAGGCATTGGTACTTGGTCCTTTGCCAACCCATATCACCTCTCTTACAGTCACCGGACCCGGAGGCTTTAACCACACCTTCAAAGAAAGCGAGATATGGTGGGGTCATATTATTGGGAATGTTTATGTTTATTGGGAGGCAGGCCTTCCTGCTGATGGGACATATAATTATAATATTATTGATACATTTGGAGGGTCAGATAGTTTCAGTAAAGAGCAAACGTCGGTAGTCATTCCTATTGTTGAGCGGAGTAGTATGTCGCCTGCAAACAATGCCTATCTGGACACCCTTAATCCTACCTTTACATGGTCGGCAGTGGAAGGAAGTCCACGTTACTACAGAATCTCTATAAATGATTGGAAAGAAAGATATAGTGTTTACCAATCTCTAAGATCCACAGATCTCTTTGCTACGGTTCCAGCAGGGGTGTTGAAACCAGAACGCTCTTACAAGTGGCGGGTTGAGGTATTTGATGATCCAGATAGGCTCGTTGCAGACAATCGCTCTTCAAGTGGTTGGAACTGTTTTACCACAAAGCCCGCTTCAACAAATGTTCCTGATATTTCGGTTACCCCACTGTCTTATGACTTTGGAAATGTGGAGGTGAAAAAGAGCAAGACAGCTTCCTTTAAAGTTAAAAACAATGGTAAAACTGACCTCTTGATATCAACATCGATTACAGGCACGGATGTATCTATGTTTACCATTACGAGTGGTGGCGGTGTGAGCAAGACAATCAAGCCGGGCAAGACCTTGACCATTAAGGTTTCATTCAAACCTACGTCAGCAGGGTCAAAGAGTTCTACCTTGGAGATAACCTCCAATGATCCAGATACACCAACGATTGACATCCCATTGACCGCAACCCTTCCGGCAACGACCCCCGATATTTCAGTCGCTCAAACTTCCCTTGACTTTGGGAGTATAAAGGTAGGGAAGAAAGTAACGAAGACATTAAAGATTACGAACAATGGTTCGGGAGATCTTATGATAACGCTTTCAGGGTTAGAGGAGACAGATTTCGGCATACAGGGGAGTAGTAGTGTCACCATCAAAAGCAAAAAGAGTTATAGTCTGAAGGTCCTATTTGCGCCTAAATCTGCAGGATTAGAGACAGCCACATTGAGTATGATCTCAAACGATCCAGATGCACCGACACTCGAGATCTCATTGAGCGGAACCGGTCAGTAAATTTGAAAGGTATTTTTTTGTTTAATGGTAATAGTAAAATATGGAGGTCAGGTCTTTAATCTTGATATTTATTAAATATCAAAAGGCAAGGTCTGACCTATAGTGAACGACATAAATAAGTTGACATTCACCATGCGTCATTGCGAACGAAGTGAAGCAATCTCAAGGGATTGCCACGTCGCTTCGCTCCTCGCAATGACTACTTTTCAGGGTCGTTCACTATAATTAAAAAAAGATTTGATCAAGAAGGGAAAAGGAAATACTTTATTGCGATTGCCCCATGCCTCGACATGCCTATAACCGCAGCAACTGGGCGGCATTATCGCCCAACCACTTTTTCTTCACCTCTTCTTTTAACGGTAGGGCTTTGACTTCCCCGATGGATCGACTCATAGGGAGCATCGGCCAGTCTGTGGCAAAGAGAACACGGTCCTGGAGGAGGGTATTTCCATACTGCAAGAGGGTCTCCCATCCCGTGCCAGGCACACCAATATATTTTGGGCGGATGGCTGCTATCTCGACGAAGACGTTGGGATGACGCCAGCACACCCCGATCAGCTCGGGCACCCAGGGCCATCCTCCATGGCTCGCTACGATCTTGAGCTCCGGGAAATCCATGGCGACTTCATCAAGGTAAATGGGGCGGCCAAGATCCATGCTCACATGGCGCAGAAAATTGATTGAGGTGTGTATCACCACCGGAATATTCAACTCCATACATTTGGCATACAGGGGGTAGTATTTTTTGTCGTTAGCATGAATCTTTTGCATCCAGGGACCTATGTTCAGTCCCTTCAATCCGAGTGTGGCTATGGCATGTTCTAACTCCTTTACGGCTTTCATGCCTTTGTGCGGATCCGCTCCAGCCAGCCCGATGAACCGTTTGGGGTTTTGTTGGACAAATTCGGCGAGCTCTTCATTGGGATACTTTCTGCCCATCGTCGATTCATTATCCCCGGCAGGGAAGACCGCCACGTCCACACCTTCGTGATCCATAAACTCCAGAAACTGCTTCGGGGACATCAGATAATCCTTAACCTTCTCTCCGAAGATCGAGCGGTAGGTGTCTACGTATCCCTGCGCAAACTCGGGAGGGTCGATATAAACCTGAATGCCTCTTGCATTAGGGGTGTTTACCCGAAAGTCGACAATCATTGAGGCCTCCTTTCTTAACGTTCTTTTTTTCTTGATTCAATCCCCATGTATTTCTCTTTCAACACATTGTACAATACCTTCCCATGAGGATTTCTGGGAAGTTGATCGACAAATTCCACACTCTTTGGCTTTTTGTAACTGGCCAGATTGTGGCGGCATATTTCAATGATCTCTTCCTCTGTGGCCCTTTGACCCTGTTTGAGAACAACAAGGGCCTTGACCGATTCTCCCCAGACCTCATCCGAAATACCAAACACCGCAGCCTCTAAAACGGCAGGATGTTTGTTGATGGCCTCTTCCACCTCGTGCGGATAGATGTTGAATCCGCCACTGATGATCATATTATGTTTCCGATCTACGATATAAATATATCCTTGGTCATCCAGCGTAGCCATATCGCCAGTATGAAGATATCCTCCCCTGAGAGCCATTGCAGTGGCCTCCGGAAGCTTCCAGTACCCCTGCATGACCGTATCGCTACGGATCAGGATTTCACCGATTTCTTCCGGAGCCACATCTTCTCCATTTTCTTTCACGACCCGCACTTCAATGCCTAAGACGGGACGACCGGCCGAGGCAAGTCGACGAACCTCCTCTTTTGTCCCATCGACGATATGGTCCTCTTTTCGCAAAACACAGATGGGTTGGGGGGCTTCAGTGAGGCCGTAGTTTTGGCGAAAGATTCTTCCGAAGACTAAGATAGCCTCTTTCAACTTTTCCGCTGATATGGGGGAGGTCCCGTAGTAAATCCCTCTCAAACTGCTCAAATCAAATCTTCGAATTCCAGGATGGTTGAGGAGCATCACAATCATCGTTGGAATCAGAAGAATATTGGTCACCTTTTCTTCCTGGATGGTCCTGAGAATCAACTCCGGATCAAAGCGGGGCAGGATGACATTCGTTGCCCCTTTCATATAATAGGCGCTCATGACAAGACCGGCAGCATGCGTGAGCGGACCGACATTGAGGTTGATGTCCTCCGGCCGGATGGTCTCATCAAGGTTAGCGAGAAGGTTGCGAAAACGAGCTAAACCGATTCGATAGGTCCAGACAGATCCCTTGGGCTGTCCGGTCGTCCCTGAGGTGTAGTGAATGCGTTCAAGATCCTCAGGACTCACTTCTTCCAATGGTTCGTTTGGAGACTGCTCCCCAAGCCACTTTTCATAATCGAGAACCCCAGACCCTTTTCTACCGACGCAAATCAAATGTTTTACTCCTCCGACCTCATGCCGGGTCTCCTCCATGACATCCCAGAATTCTTCTCCAAAGATCACTGTTTCTGTTTCTGAATCATTGAGAACATACGCATGTTCTCGGGCAGTGTGCCGGGCATTCAGGGCCACCAGGGCTCGGTTCGATTTTGCGACGCCGATGATGGCTTCAACCGCTTCAAGGCTGTTGGCCAAAAGAATCGCCACGCGATCCCCTTTGCGCCCGGGCAGACCGTTCAATCCATTGGCCACCCGGTTGCTCCGAGAATCGACTTCTCGATAGGTCAGCCGTTTCCCTTCAAAAACAATGGCGGAGCGGTTTGGGAACATCTTGGCAGGCCAGGAGAATAATAGTCCAGGTTTCATAGAAAGATCTACTCCGATTCGATCTTCAGAAATTTAGCGGCGTTTTTATAAAGCCATTTCTCCTTGACGGTCTCCTTCAAAGGAAGCGCTCGTACCTCCTCTATGCTCCTTTTGAAAGGTAAAAGAGGCCAACTGGTTGCGAAAAAGATTCGATCCTGGAGAATGGTATCTCCGTAATTGAGAAGAGGTCCCCAGCCTGAATGTTCTCTAGCCATATATTTAGGCCTCATAGCCGATATCTCCATATAAACATTTGGGTGCCTCCAAGCCACGGCGATCATTTCCAAGACCCAAGGCCACCCAGCATGACTAGCCACAATCCTGAGCTCGGGGAAGTCTATGGCTACCTCATCAAGGTAAATCGGCCTTCCGAAGTCCAGTTTTGAGACGCTGCTAAAATTTATAGAAGTATGAATGACCACGAATATACCGAGCTCAAGGCACTTTTCATAAAGAGGATAATATTTCTTATCTTTTGAATAGATCTGATGAAAGCATGGCCAAAGTGTCAGCCCAACCATTCCTAAATCTTTCACGGCATGCTCTAACTCCTTGACAGCCCTTTTCCCCTTATGGGGATCGACACTGGCGAGCCCAAGAAAACGCCCAGGATATCTCCTCACCCCTGCTGCAATGGCCTCATTTGGGACCTTTTTTCCGAGTGTCTCTTGAATATCTTCGGCTACGAGAACGGCTTTCTTAACGCCCGCATCATCCATTTCTTCTACCAGGGCATCCCATCCTCTCTCAAAGTCGATCTTTTTCAGAACAGAGCTCTTCTGGTAAATCTCGTAATAACGCTTTAGCTCTGGGATTTCCACATACGATTCTTTAAGTGGAGGACGAACCCGAAAGTCAATTACCATGCTCTCCCTCTTGAACAAGGTCAATATTTGATAAAAATATGCCAGAATACCCCCAGAGCTCTGCTGGGGGGATGAATGGCCTCCCCTCTCCCCTGGGGGGAGAGGGTTAGGGTGAGGGGGAAATGATTTTATCATCACACCCACCTTAATCCTCCCCCATCAAGGGGGAGGAGAGATTTTTAGAGAATTGGATGCCCCGCAGCTCTGCTGCGGGGTACTTTACTTTAAATTAAGTTCGTTTCACCCTAATGCAGTAACGGTATTCTTTCCGATACTGTGTTTTTACATATTCTACAGGACGGTGGTCCGGGTCAAAATAGATTGTCTCCACAACCAGGATGGGGGAACCCTGACGAAGGGCAAGGTTTTTTGCCACTTTTCGATCCGCCCGGCCAGAGTAAAATGACTGAAGCCCTTCGGTCACTCGGATGCCAGCGAGCTTCTCCAATTGGAGAATAAACGGATTCTCATCTAATTTCTCCAGGCGAATCTTAGAGCCAATTTCAAATGGCAAGTAGTAAATGACATAGGAAAGAGGCTGTCCACGGTTATAGCGCACTCCGCTAATTCGAAAGACAAAGCGGTCCTTAGTATTTTTGAGCTTCTCGGCAATTTCCTCTGAATTCTGAATTAGGTGTAAGTCATGTATCTTGAAGGCCATTTCCCTGCCGATCGTCACGATGTCATCAATGGTTTCGATCGTGTAGGGATTTGACTGCCACTTTTTTAATTCCGTTACATAACTTCCTGAGCCTTGGATACTATGGACCATGCCTTCTTGGACCAATCTCTCTTTCGCTCTGCGGATGGTCGGCCGGCTTATTCCAAATTTTTTTGTTAGTTCAACCTCGGTCGGAAGCTTCGCCCCCCGCACCAACTCTCCACACAAGATCTGACTTCTCAGAAGGTTCGTAAGTTGATAATAAAGGGGGATCGGGTCTCTTTTTAATATCGCCTTTCGGTTCCGTCTTTTCATGCAACCCTGAATGGATCCATATTCCATTTCAACGTTAAGGCCCGTTGCCAAAAGTTTCACCTCTTATTTAATTTTATCCTTCTCATTTTCACGAGGGCTTCCATACCTCCTCGATCATCTAAGAACTCTCTGACGAAAAGGAGAATAAAATTTGTATTGCTTTGTTTACAATTTTAAACTCGATTTGTCAAGGAAATTTTCAAGAAAATATTTAAACAAAGTTAATTTATCCCCTTATCTGCAAAGTGAACAAGTTATTTTCACATCTCGGAAGTTAGAGGGGACTTCTCTAATTTGTTAATATATTAGTTCAAATTAACCTTAACGTTGCATAAACTTTTGACGATACGGACATGGGCAAGCCGTTCGGAGAGGCTTCGAGGCGAACCTTTGGCCGAATCGGCACTCTCGTCCCCTTCCCCTGCTGGAATTCACTTGGGGTGATGTCCTCGATACCCTTAAATTCTCAAAACAACCGCCTTCCGAAGCCTTGAAGGGCGGTTTGCCCGTGTCCGTTTTGCAACTGTCAGGTTAAGACTTGACAAGTATAACCAGTGAATATATATTGACACCGTTTAATGCCTATCCAATGGGGCAGTCTATTGAGAGAGGTGAGGTTTTGAAGAGAGTTTGTAAGCCATCGCGAAAAAAAATGAAAATTTTTTCGAGATTGGAATTTATTGTATATTGTGTTTTTTGTGCTGCTGCAGCAGCGATAATTGTCCCTTCCGTGAGACTTGGCCTTGGTGGGAAAGAAGAACTGGGCCCCGGGCTCCTACCGTTTTTGGCGAGCCTTTGCGTCCTGGCGACAGGTGCCGTACTGGCCATCTTAACTTTATTGAGAAGGGAAAAGGTTAACCCTTCAGCAGAGCTTGAAAAGATAGACCGAAAAGGATGGATCCGAGTCGGTGAAATTCTATTCAGTTTTGCTGTTTGGCCTCTGTTAGTTGGAGTTATAGGTTACATCATATCCACTTTTCTGGTTTCGCTGGGCATGGCCAAGGCGATCGGATACAAAGGCTGGCTGCGTCCGATCATTCTCAGTATTTCGATTACTTTCTGCATCTGGTTTCTCTTTGGATTCATGTTTCATTTGGATTTACCAGCTGGGTTTTCTTTTTAGGGTCTTCTCAAAAAGGAAAAGACTCTTACTCAAGTAATTTTAAAAAAAGGTTTATATGTCTGGAATAGAATATCTCATTCAGGGGTTTCAGGTCGCCCTTGCTCCAACTAATTTAATAATGTGCCTGGTCGGTGTTATTTTGGGGACCGTGGTCGGTGTATTGCCAGGGCTTGGTCCAATAGAGGCAATGGCTATTATGTTACCACTCAGTATCCGGTATGGTCCTCTCGCAGGCCTCATCTTGTTGGCAGGAGTTTGGTATGGTGCTCAGTATGGAGGGTCAACGACTTCGATTTTAGTTAATATTCCAGGCGAGGCTTCTTCGGTAATTACGTGCATTGATGGTTATCAGATGACCCGAAAAGGTCGGGCAGGAGCTGCTTTGACTATTTCAGCAATTGGTTCCTTTGTTGCAGGCACCATAGGGATCATCATCTTACAATTATTTGCTCCACCCCTGGCAAGGGCGGCCCTCTCTTTTGGCCCAATAGAGTACCTCGCCGTGATGTTACTGGCCTTTGTCGCCCTGTGCACTCTGAGTGGTGATAATCCTCTGAAGGGAGCATTGATGATTGCCTTTGGTGCTTTTTTAAGCACAATAGGAATAGATCGAATCGCAGGCGTGCAACGGTTCACCATGGGGATTCCAACTATGATGTATGGAATCAATTTTATTCCTGTGGCCGTAGGGCTGTTTGGGATCGCAGAGGTGATTCGTATTGCCCTGAACCCCTATGCCCCGTCACCTGTAAAATCCATTCGCTTGAGAGAGCTTTATCCAAATCGTGAAGAATCCCGGCGGTCCATTATGCCGATTTTACGCGGTTCCTTCATTGGTGCATTCTTCGGATTATTACCAGGGACACCTGCAGTCCTGGCATCCTTTACCTCTTACAGTGTGGAAAAGAGCATATCCCCACGGAAGGCCGAGTTTGGCAAAGGAGCGATCGAGGGTGTGGCCGGACCGGAGTCCGCCAATAACTCAGCAGTGGTGATTGCTCTAATACCCCTCCTCTGCCTGGGCATCCCACTTGCCCCTGTTGCAGCGCTCTTGCTGGCTGGTCTGGAGATGCACAATGTAACTCCCGGCCCACTGTTTATTCGAGACAATCCCAATATCTTCTGGGGATTTATCGCAGCAATGTACCTTGGAAACTTCCTCCTCTTAGTGTTAAATCTGCCACTCGTCGGTCTCTTCGCTCGCGTGGCCACTTTGCGACCCCAGGTATTGATGCCCATCATTGGAATCTTTTGCCTGATTGGTTCTTACACGACTCGAATGGCTATATTTGATGTCTGGGTAATGATCGGAGCAGGGGTGGTCGGGTTTCTCCTGACCCGTTTGGGTTTTTCGATGGTGCCCCTGGTGATTGGAATGGTTCTTGGCAATATACTCGAAGATAACCTACGCGTGACCATACAGTGGTTGAACGGAGAGATCTCTCTCATCTGGACCAGGCCAATTGCCTTGACCATCTTGGCGCTCATTCCTGTATATGTGGTTTTCATTCGCTTGGCCGGAAGAAAGGTCCTCAAAAGTGGAGTGAGTGACTAAGCAAATGGAAAAGGTGAGGCTTTTACCGTCTTAAAAGAAGTGAAGGTTTTGAACGGATGTAAGAAAATAAAAGAAAGGAGGTTTCAAAAATGAAAAGGATGCTTTTAATATTTGCCACAAGCGTTTTCTTTTTTGGAATATTGTTCAGTGAAGTCTATGCTTACCCTGATAAAATCATAAAGGTGATCGTTTGTTACGAGGCAGGAAGTGCAACTGACCTTATCGGTAGAACCTTTTTCCAACACATGGAGAAAGAGTTGGGGCAACCCTTCATGATCGTTAATAAACCAGGAGCAGCCAGTGCCTTGGGACTACGAGAACTTCTCGAAGCTAAACCGGATGGATACACCCTTGGTATGAGCTGTTCTGTAAATGTTCTTAAGATCCTGGGTCACCTTCCCTATACCCATAGGGATTTCGATGTGATAGGGATTCCTTTGGTCACAGGGTCTATTTTAGCAGTTCCTTCCAAAAGTTCTTTCCAGTCGACCAAGGCGCTAATCGAGCATGCCAAGGCTAATCCAGGCAAGGTCAGAATGTCAACCACGTCAAAGGGCGCTGTTTTCTGGATACATGCCAGGTATTTCGAGCGGCTAACAGGAGCAAAGTTCAACATGATCATCAACCCTGGTGGAGCCAGTTTCATCGCCACCCAGCTTGGGGGAGGTCATGCAGATGTTGGATTTGCTGCTTACAAACCTCTCCAGAGTCAAATTGAAGCAGGCAATATACGCATTCTGGGAGTTACAACAGAGAAGCGAGTGCAGGGCTTTCCCAATTGGCCGACTTTAAAGGAGCAGGGATACGATATGGTGGTGACGGGTTGGGCAGGGATTGTTGCTCCAAAGGGATTGCCATCGGACGTCTACAGGAAGCTGGTTTCCATCCATGCCAAAGTGGCAGGATCGAAGGGATGGCAGGATTATTGTACAGCTACCGGAACCATGGCTTATCCGGAGTACGCTGGGGAAGAAGCGGCAAAATTCCTCGATCAAGACGCAGAGATTCAGAGGCCAATCCTCGAGGAAATTGGAGCTGTCCAAAAGTAATAAGATTCTGAACCGATACCTGAGGAATACCTATTACACTGGTAATATCTCGACAAAGACCTAAAGGGATGGCTTGTCTAAAGGGGATTAAGGAGAAGCGCAGGGAAATCTAAAAACTTCCCAGACGGCAGCAGCCTATATAAACTGGAATATGGGGTCAGATCTTTATCCTTGACTTTCGGCTGGCTCGCATTTTATTGTCAAGGATAAAGATTTGACCCCATGCCCCTTGTGACCCCATGCCCCTTGAACAATAAGATGATGAAGAGAACCACCGAAATAGAAACTGGCTTCTACGAACGTTTCTCCACGCTGATGCCTTCCTTATGCTTGCTTCCAACTTTCCAAAGGATTTTAACCCAAAGGTAATATTCAAGAAAACAAACTCTAAAAATTCCCCTCCCTTGGCGGAAGGGGATTAACCCTGTTAAATGAAAAATCTGATCTAATAAGGGCCAGAAAAAAATCCTATTTAACAGGGTAAAGGAGAGGGGGAATAGGTTGATGTCGATATCTATTCTCCGATCAAATTGAAGCCTTGACAGGAACCAAAAAATCGAATTAAATTTAACAGAATTTCAATGGGAAAGGAAGATGGTGAGGGTTTCTGCGATTCTTCTCGGGGCGGGCGAATCGAAACGAATGGGAGTGAACAAACTTTCTCTTCCTTGGAGGAAAAAGACTGTATTTGAGCATTGTCTCGATACCCTCCTTCG
>Ga0315274_10007187_pt1 | contig 16142 bp, 14 predicted proteins | sample YL17G02_20_MG_FD_203700 | JGI IMG/M metagenome (GOLD analysis project Ga0315274, IMG submission 203700) | Sediment microbial communities from Yellowstone Lake, YNP, Wyoming, USA - YL17G02_20 | ecosystem: Environmental > Aquatic > Freshwater > Lake > Sediment | place: USA: Wyoming | collected...
TATTAAACTTTGGATCTGATAAAACAGCCACCACTAGCTTTACAATCCAATTTCCATCAGCAACATCAACCAGCGCAATACTAAGAATTAATTAAGGAGAAATATATGATTAAAGAAACAGGCGGCTTTGGCGATTCAGCTATTGCTACATTAAATACAAATGTCTCATCAGGCGAAGATTTAGGCATTCATGGTCATTACTATGTAATGTGTAGAGACAAAGATGGTAATGTTAAATGGGAAGAAAGTTTTCCTAATTTAGTTGTTGCTGTAGGTAAACAGTTAATGTTAGATACTTTATTAAGAGGTTCTGCATATACAGTAGTAGGTCCATTTTTAGGTCTTACTAAAGTATCATTAACTCCAGCAGCTACAGATACAATGACTACGCTAGTTACAACTAATGCTGGTGAATTTATTAACTATACAGTAGGTGGTTCAGCAGTTCGTGGTACAGCAGTATTCCCTGCATCATCATCATCTGGCACAACACCTTCTAATGTTACAACTTCAGCAGCTGCTTCTATTACTTACACTATTACAGGCGCAGGTGGTACAGTTTTTGGTTGTTTCCTTGTGACAGGCACTGGTGCTGTAAGTACATTAAGCTCAACAGCAGGTACATTGTATTCTGAAGGTAATTTTACAACTTCTAAAGCAGTTACAGCTGGTGATACAGTAGCAGTTACATACTCAACAACAGCAACATCATAATAAGTATTTAGTTAGGCTTGTAGTAAACTGTATTATGGGCCTAGCCATTACTTTACTTAATTATGAAAAGCGCTGTTATCAACAGAGATACAACTGTAGTTGAAAACATTATTATGGCTGGTCCTTCTGACCCGTGGCCATACCCCGACACATTCTTAGTTTTAGTCCCAGACGACCTTCCAGTTAATATAGGTGATACCTATATTGACCCTTATTTTTACGATAAGGACGGTAATATTATTACGCCTATACAACCAGAAGAAATTGTAGAGGAAGTAGACAATGGCAACTAGAGTCGTCTTTCTTACCACTGCAGGAGCAGGTACTTACACAATACCTAATGACTTCGCATCACTTATATCAGTAGAAGCTATTGGTGGAGGTGGAGGCGGAAGAAATGGAGGTAATGCTGGCTTTGGTGGTTCAGGTGGAGGTGCTTATTCTAAATCCACCACAATGACAGGACTATCTGTTGGAACTCTTGTATATTTTAATGTAGCAGCAGGGGGAGCAGGAGGTACTCCACCTAGTAATGGTGGAGATTCATGGTTTAATTTAACTAATGCAGCTCCATCTTCTAGTTCAAGCGGTGCTGGTGGATTATTAGCAAAAGGAGGCACGGCTGCCACATCTTCCACAGGGGGAGCAGGGGGTGTTTCAACATCAGGCACAGGAGATGTTAGAAACTCTGGTGGTAATGGCGGTAACGGTGACAATAATGACGCTAGTGGAGGCGGAGGTGGAGCTGCAGGTCCAGGAGGCATTGGTGGTAATGGTGCTCCACCTCCGCCTCCACTAGGTTCTAGTGGTGGAGGTGGAGGCGGTGGTGCTAGTCTAACTAATCCTGGTGGTAATGCTTCTGGAGGTACTGGAGGTAACGGAGGTGGTGGAACTGGTGGAGGAACTTCTGGAACCACTGGCGGTAATGGAACTGCTGGTACTGGAGGTGGAGGTGGCGGTGCAACAGCATTTAATGGGGGTAGTGGAGGCACTGGTAGTTATTGGACGCAAACATCTGATTTAACTACAGCAGGTTCTGGTGGTGGTGGTGGTGGTGAAGAAAGTCCTTTAAGTTCAATTGGAGGCTCTGGTGCTTCTTATGGTGGGGGTTCTACTGGGGATTATGGCAATCGCACTGGTGGACAAGGCATTATTGTATTTACTTATGATTCCATTACAAGATATTGGGTAGGTGGTGCAGGCACTTGGAATAATTCAAATACTACTAATTGGTCTCTTACATCTGGTGGAGCTGGGGGAGCATCGGTACCAACATCTAACACTACCGTTGTATTTGATGCTAACTCTGGCTCAGGTACGGTTACAACCGCTGCAACAGCTGCAGCAAATGAAATCATATATAACTCATCAACTCTTACAAGTTTAACTCTTGGTGCTTCATTAAATATTAGTGCATCTGTAAGTGGGTCTTTTACATTAACAGCAGGGACTATAAATTTAGCTGGGTTTACATTAACCTGTATTGCATTTTTATCTGATAACACCAATACAAGAGCTATTCAATTTGGTACAGGTAATATTACTACCATAGGTTCTGGTACTGTATGGAATATGCCTTCAGGCACAGGCTTTACATACACAGGCACTCCAACAGTTAATATTTCCAATAACTCTGCTACTGCCACTACAATAACTGCTAATACAGGGGGTGGGGCAGCTGCAAATAAACCAAATTTTAATATTACTACTGGAACATACGCCCTTACATTAACTAACAGTTCCAATGTTAACGATTTTAACTTTACTGGTTTTACTGGTACATGGTCACCTGGCACTAATGCATGTACATTTTTAGGTAGTTTAACACTAGTGTCAGGTATGACATTTACTACAGGCACTGGTTTATGGACTTTTGCAGCAACATCTGGCACACAAATTATAACTTCTGCTAGTAAAACACTTGGGCCTATTACGCAAAATGGCGCTGGAGGAACAGTTCAATTACTTGCTGGTACAACTACATTAGCTACTACTGCAACATATACATTAACAGCTGGCACTTTAGATTTAGGAACAAATACTGCCACTTTATCTTGTGGATTATTTTCATCATCTAACTCAAATACTCGTGTTCTAAATTTTGGTACAGGGCAAATAACTTTAACTGGTAACAGTGCTACAATTTGGAACACAACTACAGCTACTAACTTCACCTACTCAGGCACAGCTAAAATTGTTTCAAATTATAGTGGCTCAACTGGAATAAGACAATTTTCTTTTGGAGCGCTAACATCACCATTTACTGTAGGCTCAGGGTCAGGTAATCAAGTTTCATTTGGTACCGCAGGAACAGATATAATACTTTTTAGTACAAACTCACAGTTAGCATCTCTTAACTTCACAGGGTTTACTGGTTCTTGGGACCAAATTTCTATACCAATGTCTATTACTACAGGCAACCTAACTTTAGCATCTGGAATGTCTACAGCAACAGGCACAGGAGTTATATCATTTACTGCGACTTCTGGCACACAAACAATTACATCAGCTGGTAAAACTATAAATCCAATTACAATAAATGGAACAGGTGGTACTACATCTTTAGCAGACACAGCAAGTATAAATGGAGCAGTTACAGTTACGCTAGGTACTTTTACAGCTAACAATCAAAATCTATCAGCTACATCTGTTTCAATTGCAAACTCAGCAAATGCTATTGTTAATATGGGTTCTGGCACATGGACTTTATCTGGTAGTGGAACAGTATGGGCGCCACCTGCAAGTTCTGTAATAAATGCTAATACATCTACAATAGCATTATCTGATACAACTACAACTGCAAAAACATTTGCTGGTGGTGGTAGGACTTATTATAATTTATCTATCAGTGCAACAACAGGTATTAGTGATTACACTATTACTGGTGCAAATACTTTTAACCAAATATCAAGTTCTAAAACTGTTGCTTATTCTATTATACTTCCAGCAGTAACAACTACAACAGTAACAACTTGGTCAGCGAGTGGTTCATCTGGTAACTTATTAACATTAAAATCTAGTACATACAATGCTACAAACTTTTCTGGCACAACTGCAACATTAGCAGTTACAAATACATTTACAGTAGACTTTACCAATGTAGCTTATGTAGCCTTATCAGCAACTAATATAGGTACAATTACTAATGGGATAGCTCTTTTAACATCTGGTAGTGGCGGTAATTGGCTAGCAGGTTCAAATGGGGTTGTATCTAATTTATTAACATCTGGCACATCATGGACAGTTCCATCAGGCTGGAATAATGCTGACAACGATATATATATATTTGGTGGCGGTGGCGGAGGTTCTGGTCCAATTTATGTAGCTACTACTAGCTTTTCAGGTGGTGCTGGGGGTGGTGGAGCAGGGTATAGAACTCTTACCAATCAAACATATAGTGGTTCTGTAACTTATGCTATTGGAGCTGCTGGTGCTGGAGTTGCAGGTGGAACATCAGGCACATCTACTGGTGGAACAGGTGGAACAACCACTTGGAATATCACTAACACAGCTACAGGTGGCGTAGGTGGCGTAACTACAACTACAACATCTACAGGCGGTGCTGGTGGTACAGGAACATCAACTGGTGGTACAGGTGGTGCTGGCGGTGTTACTACAAGTGCAACCAATACTGGTACTGGTGGTGGTGGAGGCGGTGGTGCAGCTGGGCCAAACGGAGCTGGTCGTAATGGTGGTACTGGATTTAATTCTACTACTAATAGTAATATTGCTGGTGGCGGTGGTGGCGGTAACGGAGGAGGCACAGCAGGGGGTAATGCTGCATCCAATGTAGGTGGTAATGGCGGTAATAACTTACTAGGTTCTGGAGGAGCAACAGGTGCAACTGGAGCAACTGCGGCAACAACAGCTTCAAATGGCGGTGGTGGTGGAGGTGCAAATGGAACAGTCAATGGTTCTGCTGGTAGTAATGGTATAGATATACAATCATTGATAGGCGGTGGTGGTGGAGGTGGAGGTGGTGCTAGAACTAATAATCCTACTACTGGCGGTTTATATGGTGGTGGTGGTGGCGGTGGAAGTAGCAATGTGACTGGCACAAGAGCCAATGGAGCTTCTGGCACTCAAGGTGCAATTATTGTTACTTGGACTCCACCTGCTAGCACTAATTATACAGATAGTATTACAGAAAATAGTAGCTTAGCTGATGTTTTAAGTCTCTTAGCTAATTTCAGTGTATCCCAATCAGAAAATGTCATTATGGGTGATGTTAAGGTCATTACGGGCGCATTTACATTTAACATTACAGAAAATAGCAATCTTAAGGATGTTATTACTATTTCATTAGGCTTTAGCGCTACTGTTTCAGAAAATGTAGTGATGGACGACCAAATAAGCATTGGTAGGTTTTTTAGCTTAACACTATCAGAAAATGTCACAATACAAGACTTTAATTCAGTATTAGTAACATTTATTCAAACCATATCAGAGAACATAACATTAGCTGATTTAAATACAGTTGTTACAAATTTTATTGTATCTCTTACTGAAAATGGAACTATTCAAGATTCAGCTACTAATGTTTTAAATACTTCTCTATCTATTGCAGAAAATGTAGATTTAAATGATGTTATTGTAGGTGGTCTAGGTATATCATTTAGCCGTACAGAGCCTATGACCGTAGCAGAATCAGAAGCTATCACTGCCCAGTTTACACAATCAAGAACAGAACCTACTACGCTAGATGATGTAAGAGGGTCACAAACTGCCTTTAATGTACCAAGAGCAGAACCTACTACATTAAACAATGCACAAACTATATTAGCTAACTTCAAACCAAGTATTGCAGAAAATATAAATATGAATGATTTGCGGGTTATTGTAACTAATTTCCTAGCTAGTATTGCCGAAGCTACAACTTTAAATGATTTAATAATAGCTGGTACAGCTTTTGAAGAAGATATAACAGAGAATATTACATTAACTGATGATCAAACTGCGGGACTACAGTTATTATTTGATATTATAGAAAATACTTCTATTGAAGACTTGCAAAATACTCAAGCAAGCTTTGTAGTATCTGTTTTAGAAACCATGAATCTTTTAGATATAGCTACTGCTAATGGATGGATAAGGATTAATGATGATCAAAGCCTATCTTGGAACAATGTAAACAACACATCTGGCACCACTTGGACCACCATAAATAGTGATAATTTAGGCAGCTGGAACCCAATTAACAATAGTCAATAAGGCAAAAAATGGCTATAATATACACATAAATAAGGACTATCTATGGCATCCACCTACTCAACCAGTTTACGTATACAACTTATTGGCACAGGCGATCAATCTGGCGTCTGGGGTACAAGCACAAATACAAATTTAGGCACCTTAATAGAACAAGCTATTACTGGTGTTCAAACTATTACTCTTTCTGGATCTACTTTTACTTTAACAAGTTTTAATGGTATTGTAGATCAGGCTAGAAATGCTGTGTTGTCATTTACTGGTTCTTTATCAGCAAACTGTACTGTCATTGCTCCAGCAGCAAACAAAGTATACATTGTGCAAAATGCCACATCTGGTGGGCAAACAGTCACCATGTCAGTAGGCGCTGGCTCTACAGTGGTTGTTCCTAACGGACAAACATACATTGTATACACAGATGGATCAAACTTCTACTCAGCATCAAACTACACATCATCTAATGTAGCTATTACTGGCGGCACAATTGACGGAACTGTTATTGGTGGAACTACTCCATCTAATGCTTCTTTTTATGATTTAACTGTATACAATAGCGCTTTATTAGGTGTATCACCTGCCGCAAGATCTGTGTCATTTACAAACGCATCTCCCACCGTTGTAACTGTGGCAGTTGGGACAAGACCAACATCTAATGCACAAGTTACATTTACAGCAACAACATTACCATCTGGAATTACAGCGGGTACAATATATTATGTAGTGCCATTAAGCTCAACCACATTTAATCTATCTACAACATCTGGTGGCGCAGCCAATGTAAATACAACAAGCACTGGTTCTGGTATTTCAATGGTAACAAATTCAAATGTTACATTTAATACATCCACTGCAAATGTACCAAACAACTTAATATTTACTGGTACTGGAGCTGTTGGAGTGCCAACTGGTACAACTGCACAACAGCCAGGATCTTCTGTAAATGGGATGATTCGTTACAACAGTGATAACCTAGGCCTTGAAGGATATTCAAATGGTGTATGGACTGCACTTGGTGCATCTAATGTAACAACGCTAGGTTTTTGGCAAAACAAACAATTAATCTCAGTAACGCAAAGTATTGCGTCTGGATATAGTGCAATGAGTTCTGGGCCTATTACACTGTCTCCTCCTATTGCAGCACAAACAGTCACTATTACTATTGCAACACCAGGAGTATTTACAGTTCCTACAACAGCGCTTCCAGCTGGAACGTCTTTAGTATTAACGACTACTGGTGCATTACCTACAGGATTAACGGCTGGAGTTACTTATTATGTTCTTAATCCATCTGGATTAACATTTCAACTTTCAACATCACGTACTGGCTCAGCCATTACAACAACTGGAACGCAATCAGGCACCCATACAGCAACACCAACTGTATTTATCACAGTACCTAGTGGTTCACGTTGGGTAATACTATAAGGATAAAATATGGCATCAACCATTAATGCATCAACTACAAGCGGACTTATACAAACAGCAGATACTTCTGGCGTTTTAAATTTACAAGCTGGTAATACAACCATGTTATCTCTTACATCAATAGGCCCAGTTCTTCCAGCTGGTACAACGACTATTGCGCCTTTAGATTTTGCATCGGGTTCATTGCTTACAACAGCAATTGCAGGCGGAGTAGAATTTGATGGTACAGCACTTTACTTTTCTCCAGCAGCATCTAGTAGAGCTGTATTAAATTCAACATACTATACTGTTTTATCTTCAGCCTATACTTTAACATCACAAACTGCCGTTCAAAAATTATTTAATGCATCTACAAACGGTGCATTAACTTTACCTGTAGGCACTTATGCATTTGAATGCGGATATTCTCTTTCATCAATGTCTTCTTCTTCAGGTTCTTTTGGTTTTGCATTGGGTGGTACAGCAACATTTACACAGGGTTGGTATTCAATTGCTCAAAAAGGAACAGCCACTCTTGCAACTGCAACAGCAACGCAATCTACTTATAGTACTACAGCAAATACTTCCATTGCAACAGCCTCTACTAATACAGTAGGTTATGCATTCATTAAAGGTATTATCCGTGTAACAGTAACTGGTACAGTAATTCCTCAAGTTTCACTAGGTGTTGCAGCCGCAGCTATCGTAGGTGTAAACAGTTATTTTAAAGCAACCCCAATTGGATCAGCCACAGTAACAACTGTTGGTAACTGGTCATAAGGAGATAATATGGCATCAGTAGTCATTTCAGGCGATACCTCAGGTACCGCAACCCTTCAAGCCCAAGCAGTAGCTGGTAATACAGTGCTGACTTTACCAACCACATCTGGAACAATTATTAACACAGCCCCAGGCACAAGTAGTAATTTACTAACATCAGATGGAACAAACTGGACAAGCGCTGCACCAAGTAGCCTTGGGGTAGGTCAAACATGGACACTGCCTACAAGAGTAGGAGGCACAACATATACAAATAGCACAGGTAAACCAATACAAGTATTGGTTGGCTTGGGTCAATCTTTTTCAGGAAGCGGGTCAGCAACTGTTGTTGTAAGTAGTGTTACTATTTCATCAACAAGTTATAGCACAACAGCAGGTGGTAGCGGAGTTCCATATACAATTGCATTTATTGTACCAAACGGTGCCACTTATTCAGTTTCTGTCTCTGGCGGTACTAATCTTGGAACTTGGGCTGAATTAAGTTAAGGATAATAAATGAAATATTACAAAAATACACAAACAAATGAAGTTTTTGGATTTGATGAAACAGACTCAACACAACTTCCATATATGCAAATTAAAATTGATGCTGGGTATGAAGACGTTTCTAATTCATGGCCTCCAGTACAAATTGTTACTGAAGAGGCACCAGTTCAAGTAACCAAAGAAGAATTGTTAGCTCAAATTCAAGTGTTAACAGATAAAATAAACGCACTAAGTTCATAAGGAAAAATTATGGCATTAATATTAGACGGAACACTTGGAGAAACATTTCCATCATGGACAACAGCTACTAGACCAGCCTCTCCAGCTCCTGGTCAAGTAGGATATAATTCAACATTAAATGTATTAGAAAGCTACAGTGGAACCGCATGGATTCCAGGCGGATTACCAGCACCAAGCACATTGGGAAATGTTTTAACCTCAAATGGAACAACTTGGACAAGTACTGCATCCTGGAATGTATCATATTCAACTGCAACAGTAACAGAAAATAATACATATACTATTCCAGCTAATTGTATTCAAGTAAATGGATATGTTGTGTCAGGATGGGGCAGCAATACAGGCTCATTAGCAAAATTAGATATTAGAGATGTCTCTAATACTGTTTTAGGTACAACATATGCTGGCTTATCTTCAGGTGTTGATGGTGGTGCTGGAGCAAGTTTTTACTTCCCAATTTCATTACCAATATCATCAACCGCTACAAATATTTTACTAACTAGGTCATCTGGTGGTAATGCTTCAACGCTATATATTACATCTTATGTAACAAAGTCTTAATATAAATTATGGATCCAATAACAATACTATCTGCTTTTGCTCCAGTCGTTATGGACTTAGGCAAATCACTCATTAATAAGTTTATAGCGCCAGATCAATTTAAGCCAGCTACAATTGAACAATATACTGCAATGAAAAGCATTGACTTAGAATTCTTTAAGACAATGAATGAAGTGGGTTCTGGTAATCCAAGTTACCCATGGGTAGAAGCTATCGTACGTCTTATGAGACCTATCATAGGTATCATGGTATTAGGCATATGGTGCTATACAGTAGCGGTAGGTCAGATGTCTGGTGAAGTTAATAATTTTGCATCAGCTGTAGGATTCTACTTATTCGGGGAACGTAGTTTATTTCACATTAAAAACAAATGAACTTAAGCCCTAATTTTACATTAGAGGAGTTAACATATAGTGAAACTGCACAACGCAAAGGATTGGACAATACGCCAACTGAAGAAGTTAAAGCAAACCTTGTTAGGCTGGCTCGCTTTCTTGAAGAAGTAAGAAGAGTGCTTGGTAGGCCAATTATGATTAATTCGGCCTACAGAAGCGTCAAGGTTAATGAAGCTATAGGATCTAAAGCAACATCACAACATTGCTCTGGATGCGCAGCTGATATTAGAGTTCCTGGATTAACACCAGATAATATTGTTAAGCTCATATTAAAAAGTAACATTGAATATGATCAAGTTATCCGTGAATTTGATTCATGGGTGCATATATCAATACCAAATAAATTTGCCGATAAGCCAAGAAAAATGGCTTTGATTATAGATAAAAATGGAACAAGGCCTTATTAATGGCATTACAAAAACTTACATACAGACCAGGGCTTAACCGTGAAGGAACTAACTACTCTAATGAGGGTGGGTTCTTTGATGGTGATAAAGTTCGCTTTAGATCTGGTCAAGCTGAAAAGATTGGTGGATGGATCCAAGTAGATCAAGACCAGTTTTTAGGATTAGCAAAGTCTTTGTGGACATGGACTGACACAGACGGCCTGTCAAGCTACATTTCCTTAGGCACTAATGTTAAATATTACATATTCTTTGGCGGTGCTTATTACGACATTACACCAATTTATAGAACTGATGGTACAGCACTATCTGCACCAAACAATCTCCCAGCAAGTCCAATAGCAACTACAAGCGGATCTAATATAGTCACTATTACAGACAATAACTACAATCCATCTGTAGGTGATTATGTTATTATTACAACTACAGCAGCTGTAGGCGGTTTAACTATATCTGGTGAATATGTGGTGACTGGGGTTCCTACCACAACTACATTTCAAATTACCGCAGCAAGCAATGCATCATCTACGGCAACTGGCGGTGGCACAGTAGTTATTCAATATGAATATCCTACGGGAGCATCTGCTGCCGTTCCTGGTCTTGGTTGGGGTGCTGGTCCATGGTCACCTACCATACCATTTAGTTTAGTTAATAACCCATTTGCAGTAACATCTGGTAGCTCAACTGTAACAGTCACTCAAGCAGCCCATGGATTAAGTGTTGGAAACTATGTAGCTTATGTAGGGCCAGCTCCTACTGAATCAATACCAGCATTTGGTGGTTTGCCAGTTAATGCATTAAAAGGCACATTTATAGCTAGAACAGTAACTACAAATACTTATACAATTGATCTTCCAGAAGAGCCTGCAACTGCATTACGTCAAGGCGATACCTATACAATTGCTTTCAGTGGCACTACAAATTGGGCAGCTATTGGAGCAGCAAGTACAGCGGCAGGCACTGTATTTACAAAGAACGCTACTGTTGCTACAGGGAGCGGTACGGCATTCATTACAGCTACATCTACAGTATCTGGTGGTGGCGCTAACGTCATTGCGTATCCACAATATGGTTCTCGTGGTTGGGGTACAGCAGCGGCAACAGGTACTGGAGTATCTGGAACTATTAGGCTTTGGTCTAATGACAACTATGGTTCAGATCTAGTTATAGCTCCACGTGAAGGTCCTATTTATTACTGGCAAGATTCTACTGGCGTATCTGTAAGAGCAAAAAGTTTAGCGGTTATAGCAAACGATCCTACATCCATATTAGCATCTACTACGGCTACATTTGCATCTGGTGTATCAACAATCACTGTATCTGACCCAACTAATATATTACCATATGCATATATTACTGGCACTGGTATTCCCACTGGAACTTACGTTACAAATGCTTATATAATAGGATCTGCAAGCGTTCCTATTTCGGTTAATACTACAGCTATTAATGATGCAAATCCATACACATTCTCGTATGCTGGTGCATACGTACCAAACGCTACTAACCAAGTTATGTCAGCATCTATTGAACAATTTATCATAGCGCTTGGAGCAAACTCATACTTTCAAACAAACCCAAGTTCACCATTTAATCCAATGTTGGTTAGATGGTCAGACCAAGCTAATCCTTTACAATGGGTGCCACAAGTTACAAACCAATCTGGTGAGTTTACACTCTCTAATGGTTCATTCATTATGTGTGGTCAAACAACCCGCCAAGAAACATTGATATGGACTAATTCATGCCTATACTCAATGCAGTATGTAGGATTCCCATATGTATGGAGCTTCCAAGTATTGATGGATAATATATCTATCATGTCACCTAACGTGCCAGTCACAGTAAACAACGTGACTTATTGGATGGGTAAAGATAAGTTCTATATGTACACTGGTGTAGTTCAGACCTTACCATGTTCATTAAGACAGTTCATATTTGATAACATTAATAGAGACCAAGCCTTCCAAGTATTCGGTGGATCTAACGAAGCCTACAATGAAGTATGGTGGTTCTATTGTTCACAAAACTCTACAGTCATAGACAAGTACGTCATATACAACTACTTAGATAAAGTATGGTCATATGGAACTATGGGAAGAACAGCATGGCTACAATATGGTATTAACCCATATCCAGTAGCGGCTGATTATAATTCAAGACTTTTATACCATGAGGTAGGATCCGATGATGTTGCTACAGCAAGCCCACAACCAATTAATGCATATATACAATCTTCTGACTTCGGTATTGAAGCTGGTGAGCATCTTGGCTTTGTATGGCGTATGTTGCCTGACGTCAATTTTACTGGCTCAACCGTTAATAATCCACACGTTACAATGACATTATTTGGCAAGGCCAATTCTGGATCTTACCCACAACCAAGTGATGTGGATACAGTAACTAGTGGACAAAACTATACATCTGTAGCTGAATACACCATTCAGACTTACGATGGTCAAATATATACTAGGCTTCGTGGTAGACAGTTAAGTTTTAAAATAGAGTCCACTGCATTGGGTGTAGCATGGCAATTAGGTGTTCCTCGTATTGATGTTAAACCAGCTGGGCGTAGATAATGGCAATTTTAAATCAACTAAGAAATGTAGTTGCTCCAAACTTACCGATTGCATCTGCACAGTATAGCCAACAATACACAGACGAATACTCTAATGTATTAAGGTTATATTTTAATCAACTTAGTAATTTTACAAGTACTGTATCTTCTGTTAATAGTGGATTAGCACTTTCTCACATTGGAGCATCAGACACTACAGACCAGTATGCTACAGCTGATAATACACCTACTATTGTTAAATGGAATACGTTAGATTCTGGATTAGGATTTACTTTAAATGCTGACAATTCAGCTACGGCTCAATATAGTGGTGTTTATAAAATAGATTATAGCCTACAGTTTGCTAATACAATTAATGCTCAACATGATGTAGATGTATGGTTAAGAATTAATGATGTAAATGTTGTTGGATCCACAAGCAAAATTACATTACAAGCACGCAAAAGCGCTGGCGTTCCAAGCTATGTATTGGCTGTATCATTTGTGGTTTTTAAGCTTAATGCTGGAGATATACTTAAACTCTACTGGGCTACAGATAAAGCATTTATTGTTTCCCCTGCCGCAGATGGTGTTTATATGGAATATAAGCCAGCACAAACAGTTCCATTTGCTCACCCGTCCATTCCATCAGCAATTGGAGCGATTTCCTTTATGTCATCTCTATACTAAAGGCCTTTATTATATGGTAAAATACATGAAAATATCTCTAATTCAAGCGAGTCAATTATGAGCCTACAGCACGCAGCACAACACCTAGCATCAAAAGGCCGTGGCCCAGACACGATGCTCGTTCATATGGCTCCCAATGAAGTCAATGCTTTAAATCAATTTGCAAAACAACACGGTACACACCTTACAGTAAACCCTCAAACAGGCCTTCCAGAAGCTGGTCTTTTATCTATGCTTATTGGTGGTGCTACAGCTGTATTTGCACCTCATTTATTACCTTATGTAGCTGGTGGTCTAGGTGTTGCAAAAACTGCTATGTCAGGCTCATTAACTGAAGGTATAATGACTGGTTTAAGTGCATGGGGTGGTGGTCAATTAGCTGGAAGCATTCAAAATTTAGCTCAATCTGGCGCACATCTTACAGGTGATGTTGCTGCGGAAGCTACTAAAAAAGCCGCTGAAGAAGCAGCTAAAGGTGCAGCTCAAAGTACAGTAGGAGGTGCTGGTGAGATTGGTATGGCAAGTGCATTTCCAAATGCTTTATCTGGAACTACAAGCGGTATTGGTGCTGGTGTTGATGCTGGCATAGCAAGTATTCCTACAACAGCTCGTGAAGTTGGTATGGCTAATTCATTTAATCCTATTATGGGTGGTTCTGCATTCCCACAAAATTATGCAAGTCCATTCTCTGGATTTGACGCTGGACAAGGATTTAATAAATTTGCATCTGGAGCAGAACAGTTAGTTAAAAATCCAATTGATTCTGTAAAACAAATTTGGGATATGCCAGGGGGTAAGTCAGCTCTTATTGGTACTGGTATGAATGTTTTTCAAGCATTACAACCAGGCCCATATAAAACCCCAAAAGAAGAAGAAGAAGATAACCCAATGGGCTTTAAAAAGATTTCTAAAGACTTTAAAGGCACATTCCCAGAACAACCTAGACCAGCATATCAAGCTCAGTATAGAGATTATGTAGCTAATCCTTACATGTCTTATCCAGCATATGCAGCAGATGGCGGGTTACAAACACAAAACTATGCAAGTGGTGATTTAGTTAAATATGGTTTAAGTTTATTAGAACAACCAAAATCAAAAGGCGCATCTCTTTCAGCTCGTGACCCAGGTGATGCATACGGTGGCCCAGGTATTGTAGACTACGAAAGAGAATATGAAGGCATGACACCTCTTGAAAGAACGCATGCAAAGATGCAAGCATTATTTGGTAAAAGAAATGCTATTAAATCTGTAGGTTCATTAGGTGCAATCTCTACAGATCCAGCTATTGTAGCTATGCAATCTATTGAAGATGAGAAACAAAAGAAGGCTCAATCAGCTAAAGAAGGTGGCTTACAAGGCTACGCTTTAGGTGGTTTAAGTATGGGTAATTTAGGAGGATATTCAGATGGTGGTAGACTACTTAAGGGACCTGGCGATGGTGTTTCTGACTCTATCCCCGCTTCTATCGGTCATAAGCAACCAGCAAGATTGGCTGAAGGCGAGTTTGTTATCCCAGCTAGAATCGTTTCAGAACTAGGCAATGGCTCAACAGATGCTGGAGCTAAAAGACTTTATGCAATGATGGATCGTATTAAAGCAAAAAGATCAAAAACTAAAAACATAGCAGCAGACTCTAAGGCATACAAGCTACTACCAGCATGATCGTATATGAAGATATAGATATGCGGGATATTTTTGACGAGCTAAAGACTGTCATACCGCAACACTACGAAGAGCTTTGTGTTACAAAAGAATTTGAATTAGATCCAGACTGGGACATGTTTGCCCGTTGTGCTGAAGCTGGATTACTAAGAACATTTACAGTTAGAGATGATGCGGAGTTGATAGGCTATATGATATTTTTCATTAAGCCACATCCACATTATAGAACTTGTAAAACAGCATTTGATGATTTGTACTATCTTAAACCAGAGTATCGTAAAGGTCGTATAGGCATTAGGATGTTCCAATATGCAGAAAAAGTATTAAAGGCTAATGGGATTAATAGGATTGTTATGGGTACAAAAGTTCATTTAGATAATTCAAAATTATTTGGATATCTAGGATATAGACTTACAGATAAAGTCTTTACTAAATTACTATAAGGTTACATATGTTTAAATTTAATTTATTTACTTGGGTTCACGATTTAGTAGGTTACTTTACCTTTAATTTTGGTGGAGATCCTCCAGCGCCAGCGCCTACAGAGAATACATCCTACTCTACCAACATTCCAAAGTATGCTCAACCATATGTTGAGAATATGCTTAATGCAGCACAGGCTCAAATCTACAACCCATCAATGACTGGGTTTAATGCTTACGTCCCTTACAGTAATGACCCAAGAGACTTTGTTGCATCAGCATCTCCAATGCAAGAGCAAGCTTATTCAACAGCAGCAAACATGAGAGTACCTGGTCAATACGGTATGGCTACTGGTGCTACTATGGGTGCTATGGCTGGTCTTGGTGGTGTAGGTAATCAAATGGGTAATGCTGGCATAAACTATGCTAATCAAGCTACAAACCCATATGCTACTCAAGCATACATGAATCCTTATTTAAGAGCATCATTATACCCACAGCTTCAATTAGCTAACCAACAATACGACATTGCTGGTCAACAACAACAAAGTAAAGCAGCTCAATCTGGTGCCTTTGGTGGTAGCCGTGAAGCGCTTATGTCTGGTCTTAATAGACAAAA
>Ga0315274_10007189_pt1 | contig 16138 bp, 13 predicted proteins | sample YL17G02_20_MG_FD_203700 | JGI IMG/M metagenome (GOLD analysis project Ga0315274, IMG submission 203700) | Sediment microbial communities from Yellowstone Lake, YNP, Wyoming, USA - YL17G02_20 | ecosystem: Environmental > Aquatic > Freshwater > Lake > Sediment | place: USA: Wyoming | collected...
ATGAGGTGGATCGGCTTGGCTCCGATCACTCCCACGAGGTGATCTTTTCCCACATGCACCGCTTTACCAGCCAGCTGGCGCACGTCAACTCCGCCAACCGTATCGAAACGGTAGATACCGTCTCCTTCATCGCCGATCAACATGAAGCCGACCTCATCCATGTGAGCCGCCAGCATCACCCGCAGGCGTTTCTCGTCGCCTGGGGCGGCGTGTTTGGTGGCGAGCACATTGCCGAGGGCGTCAACTTTAACTTCATCAGCAACGGGGCGCACTTGCTCGAGCACGATGGCGCGCACCTCGCCTTCATCGCCCGAGACCGCACTGGCATTGCACAAGCGTTCGAGCAGCTTAAGTTGAGTACTTCGAATCCGGAGGGATTGGTTAGTTTTGACCATATCAGTTATCCCACGTCAATTTTTCCATGAAATCCGCACCCAGTCCAGCCACGAACTCAGCCAACAGACGACCTGTCCGAGCGATATCTTTCATGGAAACCATCTCGACTGGCGTGTGCATGTAACGCAGAGGAATACCGACCACCATGCTGGGAATACCCTCGGCTACCACCTGCAGCACAATGGCGTCCGTGCCGGAGTGACGCGGAATCGGCTCCAGCGCATAGGGGATCTCCAGCCGCTTGGCGATCTCCTCGAAGGTCTTATACAGTCCCGGATGGATGTTCGGACCCCAGCCGAGTGTGGGGCCTTTGCCCAGAGGGAAGGACCTGTGGCTGGGGCTGCCCGGGCTGGCGGCAAACGTCACATCCACAGCAATTGCCAAAGATGGACGAAGCTGGAAGCCCGAAGTTGAAGCCCCGCCCAACGTTTCTTCCTCCTGAGTGGAGGCCACAGCCCACACATCCCAGCCATGCGAGCGATGGCTTAATTCGTCCAGGCAAACGGTGAGGGCCGCTACAGAGGCGCGGTTATCCAGCGTGTGACCGGTCAGCGTCTCGCCGCAGGTATCCAGTGGGGGTTGGGCGTACGAGATCAGATCGCCGGGCCTCACCATCTGGGCAAGCTGGCGGGCGGGCAGACCCGTATCAACCAGCAGGTACTCCATCGGGATGGGGTTACTCTTCAACCGGCTGGGAAGCAGCCGGTCAGGCGGTTGGATGATCACACCGGGCAAATCCTGCCGTCCATAGACGGTGACAAGCTGGCCCGGCAGAACACGCGGGTCCAAACCGCCAACTTCTGTGAAACGGAGAAATTCACCCACAACGGCGGTGACCATCATGCCGATTGCGTCCATGTGAGTGGAAATCAAGACACTTGGGCGCGGCTCGGAGGCGGTTCCGCGGCGCAAGCCATGCAGACTGCCCAGGCGGCTGGTGCTTAATTCATCGGTGAGAGGGCGCCAGGCTTCTTCGATCAGACCGCGAACAGGCGCTTCGTAACCGGAGAGGCCGGAGGCGGAAATGAGTTGTTTGAGGAATGGTAACAATTCGGTCATGAGATATCCAGGAAATGGGGTTATTGCCCCGTTGGAGGCGGTGTTTCGGTAGGCGTTTCGGTGGTAACCGGCGTGTCCGTCACAATGGATGGAGGTGTGTCCGTGGGGAAAGGCGTGGCAGTCGCCGAGGGAACAGGTGTCAGGGTGATCGTGGGGATGAGTGTATTTGTGGCAGTCGGTGGAATGAAGACTGTGTCGGTAGGCGTGGCGGTGAAAGGTGGCGTATCGGTAGGCGTGGCGGTGAAAGTTGGTGTATCGGTAGGAGTGGCGGTTATGGTAGGAGTCCCGGTCACAGTGGGGGTTAAGGTGGGAGTAGGAGATGGGGACGGCGTGCCGGTGGGAACAGTGGCCGTAGGCGTGAAGGTGGGAAAACGGGTGAAGGTGGGGAAAACCGTCGCAGATGGCGGAGGCGTAAAAGATGGAATAGGTGTGATAGTGGCTGTTGGTTTCTCACCGCCACCGCCATTAGCAAAACCCACCAGGATCAAACCGAGGCAGTAGCATGGCAGGGTAGCAACAATGATTAAGATCAAGGTATAACGCAGGCGAAGGCGGGCATCCGGATCAGAAAGCATGGCGGTATGATAACACCTCGTGGCGAGAGTGGCAAGCGCTTAGAAAATGGCTTCCCCGAAGGCCCTCTTTTATGGTAAAACAGCCCTATGACCTGGATATACCTCTCTCCTCATTTCGACGATATCGCTCTTTCGTGCAGCGGTTTGGCCTGGGAACAGAACCGGATGGGGGAACCCGTCCAGGTATGGACGATCTGCGCCGGGGAAGTGCCTCCTGACCCGCTCTCCGAATTTGCCGCGGCTCTCCACACCCGCTGGGAGACGGGCCAAAATGCTCCCGCCGAGCGCCGCGCCGAGGACCTCGCCGCCTGCCGCGCCATGGGCGCCATCCCGCACCATTTCAACCTGCCTGACTGCATTTACCGCCGCAGCCCTGGTGAGACCACGCACCTGTACACCTCCCAGGAGGGCATTTTTGGCTCTATCCATCCTGTAGAGGAAGGATTGGTGGCCCAGCTGGCCGCTGACCTGCAGGCACAGCTGCCTGCCAATGCGACCGTGGTCTGTCCGCTCACCCTCGGCGGGCATGTCGACCACCGCCTGACCCGCGCCGCGGCCGAACAAATCGGACGCCCGATGTGGTATTACGCCGACTACCCCTATGTGCTGAGCAATGCCTCCCAATTGGAGACTCTGCGCCAATCTGGCTGGCAAACCACCGATTTTCCTGTGTCTGAAGCCGGTCTGGAAGCCTGGATCGCCTCAGTCGCCGCGTACACCTCGCAGGCATCCACCTTCTGGCCTGACGTGCCCACCATGCGGGCTGCGCTGCGTGACTACTGGCAAGGTTCAGGCGGCGGGGTACGGTTATGGAAGCCCGAGAGATAAAAGATGACTCTTACCAAAACTCCCACTATTAATTACCTGAAGGTTCAAGCAAACTCCATCCGCCGTCAAAACCTGCAGATGCTCACCCGCGCCCATCTCGGGCATACAGGTGGTGACTTATCCGTCGCCGATATTCTCTCAGTTTTATATTTCGCTATCTTAAACATCAATCCTCAACAACCCACGTGGCCCGAACGGGACCGGTTGATCTTGAGTAAGGGGCATTGTTCCGGAGCCCTGTATACCACGCTGGCGCTGCGAGGCTTTTTCCCCCTGGATGAGCTTAAAACCTTCGCCCAGCCCCTCTCGGCGTTGAATGCCCATCCCAACCGCACGAAAGTCCCCGGCGTGGAGACAAACACCGGTCCGCTGGGGCACGGCCTTCCAGTAGGTGTGGGCGCAGCACTGGCTGCCAAACTACAAAAAGCGGCCTGGCGGGCTTTTGTCATCACGGGCGATGGCGAGCTACAGGAAGGCAGCAACTGGGAAGCCGCAATGTGTGCGGCCCATTATGGGTTAGATAACCTGACCATCATCGTGGACCGTAATGGCCTCCAGCAGGGCAATACTACCGAGGCCACCATCCGCCTCGAACCGTTGGTTGAGAAATGGCGCGCTTTCGGCTGGTGCGTGCGTGAAGTGGACGGGCACGACCACCAGCAACTGTTGAATATATTCCAGAGCCTGCCCTTCGAGCCGGGCAAACCCAATTGCGTGATTGCACACACCCACAAAGGGCAGGGCGTCTCGTTCATCCGCGACCAGGTCGGCTGGCATCACCGCATCCCTTCCGAGTCCGAGCTGGCACAGGCGCTGCGGGAGCTAGAGGAGGCAGCTGATGTCTGAAAACAAGGTTAATCCGGGGTTATTTGACTGCCGCGATGCTTTCGCCGCCGCTCTTGAAGCTTTAGCCGCTCGCGACCCGCGCGTGGTGGTGGTTGTTAACGATTCAATCGGCTCCAGTAAGGTCGGTGGGTTCCAGAAAAAATACCCTGAACGGCTGATCAACGTGGGGATTGCGGAACAAAACATGGTGGGCGTTGCATCCGGGCTGGCAAACGGCGGGCTGCTGCCGTTCGTCTGCGGCGCGTCATGCTTCCTCACCGGACGCGCCCTGGAGCAAATCAAGGTGGACGCGGCTTACTCGTATGCCAATGTCAAGCTGGTTGGCATGGCCAGCGGATTGGCCTATGGAGAAATGGGGCCTACCCACCATTCCATCGAAGACCTGGCCTGGACAAGGGCGATCGCCAACCTGACCGTGATCGTCCCCGCCGATCCAGCGGAAACCTCGCAAGCTGTTCTGGCTGCGGCTGATACCAACGGCCCGGTATTTATACGCCTGAGCCGTTTACCAGTGCCTGAAGTGCACCCAGAAGCGTATAGGTTCGTGATCGGTAAAGCCGCCCGGGTTCGTGACGGCAATGACCTGACGATCATTGCCAATGGAACCATGGTGACCGTCGCGCTGCAGGCGGCAGAGCAGCTGGCAATAGAAGGCGTCCAGGCGCGTGTTTTGAATTTTTCAACCCTGAAACCGTTGGATGCCGGATCTATCATTATCGCGGCTGAAGAAACCGGGCGGATCATCACTATCGAAGAGGCCAGCGTATTCGGCGGATTGGGAGGCGCGGTAGCGGAAGTGACTGCTCAACACTGCCCGGTTCCCATGCGCATCCTGGGTGTGCCGGGCGTATTCGCCCCCACCGGTTCGGTGGAGTTTCTATTCGAGTACTTCGGCCTGACCCCCGCAGGGATAATCCGGGCGGCAAAGGAACTTTTGGGCGGCTTATGACAAAATTCATCCTCGCCATCGACCAGGGAACCACCAATAGTAAAGTTTCTCTCTTCGACGAACACGGCGCGCTGACCCGCGAAGCCTCACACCCTATCGACATTAAATACCCCCAGCCCGGTTGGGTAGAACAAGACCCGTGGGCATTGTGGCACAGCGTAGAGCAAGCTGCCGGCGTAGTACTAAACAGCGTCGCATCAGAGGCTATCGTCTGTATGGCAGTCACCAACCAGCGCGAATCCGTTCTGTTGTGGGACCGACGCACAGGTGAGCCGCTTGGTCCGTGCGTAACCTGGCAGTGCCGCCGTAGCGCCCCTCTGTGCAGCCAGCTGCGCCGTCAGGGTTTTGCCCTGCTGGCTTATGAGCACACCGGCCTGACCCTTGACCCGATGTTTTCGGCAGGTAAGGCGCGCTGGCTGCTCGATCAGATCCCCGACGGTCGTCAGCGAGCCGAGAATGGTGAAATCTGCCTGGGGACCGTGGATGCGTGGATCTTGTGGAATCTCACGGGAGGCAAGATCCACGCCTGCGATATGACCAATGCCTCCCGCACGCAATTATTCAATCTTCACACTCTCTCCTGGGATGACGATCTACTCACCATCTTTGGCCTACCGCTCCCCATGCTGCCCGCAGTGCACTTATCCTCCGCTTTGTATGGTTACACGGCAGCCGCAGGTGCGATTCCAGCTGGAATCCCCATCGGAGCGATGATCGGCGACTCGCACGGCGCCCTCTTTGGCCATGCTGGCTTCCAGCCCGGCTCGATCAAGGCGACCTATGGAACCGGATCCTCGCTGATGACACCGACTACCTCACTCGTCTTTTCCCGATCGGGCCTTTCGACCAGCATTGCCTGGGGTTACGAGAAAGCTGCTTACTGTCTGGAGGGCAATATTTACGCCACCGGAGCGGCAGTGCAGTGGGCTGCCCAGCTTCTTCAGGTAGAAGGGCCATCCGCAATCGCCCAACTGGCCCGCCGTATCGATGAAACCGGTGGCGTATATTTCGTCCCGGCGCTCACGGGACTGGGCGCACCCCACTGGAAAGATGATGCCACCGGCCTGCTAACCGGGTTGAGGCGCAGCACCCTACCGGCCCATGTGGCAAGGGCTGCCATCGAATCAATTGCTTACCAGATCCGCGATGTTTTCGAGGCCATGCAGTCCGATGCCGGCGCTCCGCTCAATACGTTGCTCGCCGATGGCGGGGCAGCAGCCAACGATCTGCTGATGCAGTTTGAGGCCGACATTCTGGATGTGCCGGTGTTACGCTCGTGCGTCAGCGATGTTTCGGCGCTGGGCGCCGGTTACCTGGCAGGCTTGGCAGTGGGCCTGTGGTCATCGCTGGATGAAATTGCTGCCCTGCCGCACCCGCACGACCGGTTCGATCCACAGATGGATGCTGACCGCCGCGCCGCGTTATATGATGGATGGAAACAAGCGGTTGCCCGAACCGTGTTTGGATGTGGTCAAATGAATCCAGAGAGGAAAAAAGATGAACCTCAACATTATCCCAAATCAATGGGAGACACAGCATTTGGTCGTGGAAGATAGTATTTTGGCTGAGTTACATGAACTCGATCAAATCCTTGCTGCCTGTGCCTATATCGAGGAATGGTCGGGGTGGAAAGCGGAAGATCGTCCCGGAAAGTCGATACTATCGGTTTTTACAGAGGGGGAGTTACCTCCCAATGGCTCCAAAGAATTTTTTCGATTGCAGTCGCTTCGGTTGAGCGACACAGGCCAGATGATCGGTTTTCTGGAAATGTACCATGGCTTTCCAACAGCCAATATCGTCTGGATCGTGTACCTGGCTATTCATCCGGACTTCCAGGGCAAGGGGTATGGCCAGGAGCTGGTGGGTGGTTTGAGCGATAAAGTAAAGAGCCTCGGATTTACGGGGATGCGCTTATTAGTGGATGTAAAAAACTGGCCAGCCCTGCGGTTTTGGGTGCAAGGGGGCTTTGACAAGATTATACAAATACAGGGCGACAAGATTATGTCAGAAAAAACCTTTACTCATTTGATCCTCGAGAAAACGTTCGTGTCCTGAATGATCCTCAGATTTAGGTGATTGCCATGTCAACTGAAACGAATTACAAAACTACCCTGGCCGTTATCATCGGCAACCGTGATTTCTTCTCCGACCGGCTGGTCACCGAGGCTCGCGCCGACATTCTACAGCTGTTCAGTGAAATGGGCGTCGAACCGGTCATCCTTAACGAAGCGGAAGCCAAGCTGGGCAGTGTGGAAACCTGGCAGCATGCCAAGCTGTGCGCCGATCTATTCCGCCAGCACGCCCAGCAGATTGAGGGTGTGCTGGTATGCCTGCCAAATTTCGGCGATGAGAAAGGCGTAGCGGATGCGATCAAACTTTCCGGCCTGCAGGTGCCTATATTGGTTCAAGCCTATCCCGACGATCTCGATCAACTCAATGTGGAGCGCCGCAGAGATGCTTTTTGTGGCAAGATCTCAGCCTGCAATGACCTGCGCCAATACGGCTATGCGTACACCCTCACCGATCTGCATACCGTCCACCCGCTTACACCGGAATTCAGGACCGATCTGGATAAATTCATCCGCGTCAGCAAGGTGGTCAAGGGGCTGCGGAATGCGCGCTTGGGAGCCATTGGGGCGCGTCCAAACGCCTTCAATACCGTGCGCTACAGCGAAAAGCTGCTGCAGGCGGATGGGATCAGCGTTTCAACCATTGACTTATCGGAAATCCTGGGGATGGCGTCCAAATTAGCGGATTCTGATCCCCGTGTGGCTGACGAGGTAAGTCGAATACGGGGATACGCGGATGCCCGAAGCGTTCCCCCTCCTGCCCTGGTCAAGATGGCGAAGCTCGGGATCGTGATCTCACGCTGGATGGCAGAGAACGATCTGGTTGCCTCAGCCCTCCAGTGTTGGAATTCCATCCAGGCAAATTACGGCGTCAATGCCTGTACATTAATGTCAATTATGTCCGATCAGCTCCTGCCATCTGCGTGCGAAGTCGACATCACCGGCGTCCTCTCCATGTACGCTCTGCAGCTGGCATCGGGGCAACCCTCGGCGCTGGCGGATTGGAATAACAACTATGCGGACGATCGCGACCTGTGTGTGCTGTTCCACTGCGGTAACTGGGCTAAAAGCTTCCTGCCCGAGGCTGAAATTAAAACCGCCCCGATTTTGGGTTCAACACTTGGTGAAGAGAACACTTACGGAACCTTGTGGGGGCGAACTCCTGAGGGACCGCTATCGTTTGCCCGCATAAGTACCGATGACACGCTGGGGCTGATCCGCAGCTACGTGGGAGAAGGCCAGCTCACCGCCGACCCGCTGGACACATTTGGAGCGCGGGCAGTGGTGAAAGTGCCCGGTTTGCAGCGCCTGCTGAAATATATCTGCAAGAATGGCTTTGAACACCATGTGGCTATTAACGGCTCCCAGGTGGCAGGCGTGTTGGCCGAAGCCTTCGAAACCTATTTCGGATGGGATGTTTACCGGCACGAACAAACGACTTAGATCCAGAAAATTGGGAGTTTCATCATGCCAGATCCAGAACAAACCCGCTCAATTGTCGCCCAATTACGGGCGCCCGACCGCAGCCGATACCCTGAGCTGGACAGCTACACCCGCGACGAGCTGTACGAAGACTGCTCTGGCGGGGGCGGGCTGTACCTCGCCAGCCGGATGGCGCGCACCATGCGCATGAAAGCGGGTGATATCGTGCTCGATCTGGGCTGCGGAAAAGGCGCCACATCCATATTCCTGGCGAAACATTTCGGGGTAAAGGTCATCGCCCTCGATCTGTGGACCTCAGCCACCTTCCTCGACCAGAAATTCACCGCGCAGGGTTACCGCGACCGCATCGTACCGCTCAATATAGATGCGACCCAACCGCTGCCTTTCGCGCAGGATTACTTCGACGCCGTCTTCTGCATGAACTCGTTCAACTTCTACGGTGGGAACAATGAATTTCTACGCCACCTGCTGAAGCATGTCAAACCCAACGGGCAGCTTTGCATCGGATCGGAAGTGCTTACCCAAGAATTCACCGCCGAGCAACTCCAAAATCCCCCATACGTTTACGCATTCCATCTACCACCGCCCAATGAGCATGTGGATGTATTCGAAGGTGATTTCAAAAAGCAGCATACCCCCGGCTGGTGGCGTTACCTGTTCGAGAATTCAGGCCTTCTACACGTGGATACCTGCGAGCACCTGGATGACGCGGCCGTGCTGTTCGAAGAGATGGTACGCCACGAATATGAGCTCAATCTCGACCCGTTCAACGTGCAAATATGCTTGCAGCAGATGGAATGGGATCGCCACCACGAGCCCAAGCGTTCCTTATTCGTCATCTCTGCCCATAAAAAAGGATAGATCTACTGCCTTTACCGGGATGGAATCCAGATTTGTGGGTGTGTGGGCGGCTACGCCGCCACACACCCACAAATCTGGATATTTCGAGCCAAAAGAATAAGATTATGATACAACCTATCCCTTGCTACGATATCTTCGAATTGGCACTGAATGGCTCCCAGGAAGTGAACCCGTTCACCGATGTGAGCATCTCCGCCCGCTTCGAGCATCGCAACCGGGTGCTGGAACCCGAAGGTTTCTATGACGGCGATGACAGATACATCATCCGCCTGATGCCGGATGAGGAGGGCGAGTGGCGCTATGTGACCACGAGCAACATGCCTGAGTTGGATGGGATTAGTGGTTCGTTCGAGTGTGTCGCAGCACGTCCGGGAGTCCACGGCCCGGTACGGGTGGCGAATACTTACCACTTCGCCTACTCAGATGGGAGGCGGCATTTTTCTTTCGGCACCACCTGTTATGGCTGGGTCAACCAACCCCCCGAGCTGCAGGAACAGACCTTAAAGACCCTGGCCTCCGCCCCCTTCAATAAAATCCGCATGTGCGTGTTTCCCAAAGATTACACCTACAATAAAAACGAACCACCCTTCTACCCTTTCGAACAGGCCGAAGAGGGATGGGATTTCACCCGTTTCAACATTCCCTTCTGGCGCAATTTCGAGCAGCGCGTCGGCCAGCTGGCAGAGCTTGGCATCGAGGCCGACATTATTTTATTTCACCCCTACGACCGCTGGGGCTTCGCCAGGATGGGCGCTGAAACCGATGACCACTATTTACGGTATACCATTGCCCGGCTGGCTGCCTACCGCAACGTGTGGTGGTCGCTGGCCAACGAATACGATGTCAATTCCTCGAAGACTCCCTCCGATTGGGAACGCATCTTCCGCCTGATCAAAACCCGCGATCCCCACCAGCACCTGCGCTCGATCCACAACTGGATCCAGCTCGACGATCATCACACGCGCAGCTTCTACGATTTTTCCCGGCCCTGGGTCACGCACTGCTCAATCCAGCACGCTCACACGGACCTGACCGCCGAATGGCGCCTCCTGTACCGCAAGCCAGTGGTAATTGATGAGGCGTGTTATGAAGGGAATATCCCGGATGGCTGGGGAAATATCTCAGCCCAGGAGATGGTTCACCGCTTCTGGGAGGCTGCGGTGCGCGGCGGTTACTGCGGGCACGGCGAAACCTATCTCGACCCACACGATATCCTGTGGTGGTCGAAGGGCGGCGTTTTGAAAGGCGGATCTCCGGCGCGCATCGCCTTTTTACGGGCAGTTCTGGAAGCCATGCCCGAAGGCTGGATCGACCCGCTTGACTTGGTCAGCAATTCTTGCCAGTCCAGCGGCGGCATCCCAGGGCGGTATATCTTGCACTATTTCGGCCGCCACCAGCCGTCCTCCGTCACGTTCAAGCTGCCGGAGGGAGAATTCTGCGCCGAGATCCTCGATACCTGGGAAATGACCATCACCCCAGTGGGTGGGACGTTCCGCGATCACCTGATTATCCCTTTGCCGGGTAAACCTTACCTGGCAGTGCGGATTATGAAAACCTCTAGAACAGGATAACACCATGAAGCGTTTACGTTCTGTTGGCTGGTTTTCTATCATTGTCCTCATAACGCTCGCAGGATGTACTACGCCGCAAAAAGAACCCACCAGGACAGCCATCCCAACCGACACCCCAATCCCGCTTCTTACCCATACCCCCACCTCAGCCAAATCACGCACACCTATTCCCTCGCTGACCCCAACCCCCGCGGTGGCTGAGATCCGTGTGGATCCTGCCGTCACCTACCAGACGATGGATGGCTTCGGGGCGGATTGCTGGACGTTTCCCTACGCCAACGACCTGGAATGGAATTGGGAAGCGGTGAAGTATGTTTTCGATGAGTTGGATATCGCCTACATTCGCCTGGCTCCCTGGTTGGGTTGGTGGGAAACTGCCAACGATAACGAGGATCCGTTCACGATCAACTGGGATGGTTTTGGCACGATTCACGATATTATCAACCAGCATGACGTGCCCTTTGGCCAATACCTGACCCAGCGCAACATAGAACTATCGGTGGGTGTATGGGATATCGGCGGGGTTATAGATTACTGCGATACCTGCTCAGATTGGCTGGCGAGCGGACAACCGCGCCAGATTCCGCCCGACCTGTATCCGGAATTAGGAGAATCCATTGCCGCGTACATCCTTCATATGCGCAACAAGGGAGTGCCGATCGCGTTGGCTGAGGTGCAGAATGAACCGGATATCGAGGCGAGTATCCAATACGCCAGCCCCGAGGCGCTGCGCGACGCCGGGCGTGTGGTTGTTCAAATGCTCGATCATTACGGCCTGCAAGATGTGCAACTGCATGCCCCCAACCTGCACTCACCCTCCAGCAACGTCCGTTGGATAGACGCCTGGTTCGCCGATGAAACCCTGCGCCAACGTACAGCGGCTGTTTCCTACCATACCTGGTGGAGTGAATACCGCAATGACTATGAAGAAATCTGGCAGGCAGCCCAGAAGTATGGCAAGCCTGTCTGGGCTACCGAGGCAGGATACTCAGGTTCAGCCACGAGCATTGATCCAAAAAAATGGGAGACGGCTTTCGGCTTTGGGGAAAGCTACTTTCGTGCTATCGCCTGGAGCCATGCCTCGCGAGTGTATCACTGGGCGCTCTTAGGCTTTGATGGCGCAGTGGGCAAGAATGGTGAGCGCTATCCAATGTTCTATGCGCTCAAACACTTCGCCAATTACATCCCGGCTGGATCAGTGCTGCTCGAGAGTCAATCCGAGGATACCCGCGTAGGGTCACTGGCCTTTCATCGTCCCGATGAGACCTATTCGATCATCCTGCTGAACAGCAACAGCAGTCCGCGCACGGTCACCGTCAACGGTCTGGAGGCTGAAGTTATCCAAATCATCACATCGAGTGAGAAAGCTTACGATGCCGCCGGGGAGCTTACAGCTGACGGAACCATCACTCTGCCTCCATTAAGCATTACCAGCATGGTGTATAAACCCTGAGGTTATAATTCACGTGGAGGAGACAAGCGAATGCCTGCTAAAGAATTAACCCCCAAAGAACGCATTCTCCGCCAGGTGCGCGGCCAGGAAGTGGACTGCATCCCAACCATTGGGGGTTGGATGGAAGGGGTCAAGAACCTGGCGCAAATTGGGGGTATCACTATCGATACCTACCTGGCCGATCCGATGGCGGGGGTGGTGCGCGCCAACCGCGCCCTGGCAGTGGACGGCATGATCAGCCCGGTTGTCCCCCAGCGCATCGACGAAATCCGGACTGGAATGGTGCTAGATGCCCCCTTTCAAGGCGTGCAGCCAGAAGCCCTGTTGGCAGCGGCCGAGGCGCTGCCCGATAACGAAAAAGCCATCCTGGCCAGCTTTGATGCACAGGTGGAAGAGAACCGCTACCGGCACTTTTTCGAGCAGGCCTTTCGAACCTGGGAAGGGATTGTCCCCATTCCCAATTTTTGGGAGATCGGGGGGCATTTTCCCCTGTATGTCGATTACGGCTACCAGGCCTTTCTAATGGCCTGTGCGCTGTATCCTGAGGCGGTTGGTAAAATCTGGTGGGCGAAGAGCCTGCACTCACGTGAGCGCGCCAAAATCCTGGTCATGTTGTACCGCGAATATGACCTGGTTCCCCTGATGTTCTGCGGCGAGGATGTCTGCAACAATCAGGGGCCTATGGTCTCAACAACTTTTTTGCGGAAGTACTATTTTCCAACCGTGCAGATGATCCTCTTACCGCTGGTGGAGGCAGGCATCCGCTGCATCCATCACTGCGACGGGGATGTGCGCCCCGTAGTCAACGATTTCATCGAGATTGGGTTCAGCGGTCTGCAGGGTTTCCAATACGAGTTGGGGGTCAATCTATACGAGCTCCGGCAGATGCACAGTCTGCGAGGGGAACCTGTGCTGCTCTTCACCGGGCTGAGCGTGTCACGCACCCTGCCCTTTGGCACCGTGGAAGATGTGCGCGACGAAATTGATTACTTTATCGATGCTACGGATGGGGGGAGGGGGATGTTCCTGTTTACCAGCAATGTCACCGGGGTCGAGGTGCCACCGGAGAACATCCAATTGGCTTACCAGTACTTGAAAGGCGAGGATTGGAAGCGCAAACGGGACACGAAATGGCGTGAATGGCCGCGGCTGAAGAGGAACAGTTAACTCGTAGGCAGAAATTGCAGCGAGATGATGAATTCGTATAATTCTTCCGCCTTGAGCTCCTCGACGACTTGCGCCACGTTTTGATAAGCCTCGAAGACGTTGATAGGGGGAACTGCGAACAGGAACGGTTGAAATCCCACTGGGTCTTGCGCTCACCCCACGGGTTCAGCCTGTCGTAGGTGGTTTCCAGGCCTGTATGGCCATCTTCGTACCAGCCCGTTCTATTGCGCACCGTCAGTCCGCCGATTCCCAGGTTGTGAACCTGGCAGTCCAGGTGGCGAGCCAATGTATTCGTTTACGACAGCCAGCCAGATGTTTAAGGTACTATTGACCAGTATACTATCCTCGCGTTTTCAACCAGTGATCGATCGCTGCGCACAGGTGAGCGCCAAACAGCACGATCAGCCCGATGACATAAATCAAGAACAGCAGGGCAACCACAGTTCCCAGAGAGCCGTAAACCAGCTCGTACCGGACCAGGCCCTTTACCAGGTACCAGGCAAAAAGATCGGTGGCTAACTTCCACCCCGTGGCGGCAATGGCCGCGGCCCAAAAGACTGCCTGCCAGGCAGCCCGGATGGTCGGAGCCCAGCGATACAAAACCAGGAATAAGATAAACACGAACAGCCAGGGTAAATAGTTTGAAATCAATTTCCACAGCCTGGATTCGTAAACGGATATATCAGCAGGCAAAGGGATGCGCCAGGAGGCGAGTACTTTGGTGGTAGCATCCAAAGCGAACGATAGTATGAAAAGCATGGAGAGCGCCACAATCATACTCAAACCGAGAAACCGCTCTTGAATGTAATTGCGTTTACGGGCATGAACATGGGCCAGATTGATATTTTGAGTAAGAGTAGTGAACACCCCTGAAGCTGCCCATAATAACCCCATCAAGCCGAGCAGCCCCATCGGCCCACGTCCGGCGATCACGCGCTGCAGGGTATCGTAAATCAATTGCTGCGAGACAGGAAAAGCATCTCCCACCAGGACGATTATTTTACTGTAGATACGGTCGCTTGCCAAAAAAAAGCTGCCAACTACAATGAAGACCAGCAACAATGGAAAGAGTGAAAAGAAAGCATAGTAAGCCATACTGGCCGCGGCTTGAGCTGCGCGAGCTTTTGAGAAACTATCAAAGGTATGGATAATAATGTCAAGACGCTTCCCGCTGGCCAGATTGACTTTTTTGTACAGGATCCTTAATCTTTCTGCGACCAAATTTGCTCGCCTCCTTATTCACGATCCGTGTTGGAAATTCCCAACCCCAATATAACACGAAATCAACGCTGTACCACGCATCCCCCGGTCACCAGCCACAATTCGTCCGCAAAGCGTTCGATGAAATACCGATCGTGGACGACTGCCAGCACGGTTCCTTCGAAGTGCTCTAATGCCTGCTCGAAGCGTGTGCGCGAAGGAATATCGAGATGGTTGATCGGCTCGTCCAGGAGCAGGAAATTACACCCCTGAGCAACCAGCATGGCCAATGACAATCGAGCCCGTTCCCCAAAACTCAATTCCCTGGACGGGCGCAAGGGATCATCCCCGGTAAACAGGAAATAGTGCAGGAAAGAACGCGCATCGGTATCATTCAACGGGGCAGCGCCTTGAATAATTTCCAGCGCGCTGCGCGCGGGATCCAGGAATTCTTGCTCCTGGGTCATGTAACCCAGGCGGACATTCGTTCCTAAGCGTACGGATCCAGAAAGGGTTGAGAGATGGCCAGCAATGGTGCGCAGCAGGGAGGTTTTACCCGCCCCATTCGGACCGGTGATCGCGATACGCCGTCCGGCACGGACATATAAGTTGACACCTGCCAGCAGCGGAGCATGCCCCGCGTAACCCACAGCCAGGTCTTCAAGGGTCAAAACATCCTGCCCCAACCGCGGGGGGGCGCCAAATTCGGCCGAGAAAAAATCGGTCTTCATTTGCCAGCTTGCGCGCACCTTATCTACCCGGTCGTCCGACTCCAGATAGCGATCCAGCTTCTTCTCACGCGACAGGGCTTTTCTGGCTACTTTTTTGGCGATCCGGCGGACCCCCGGCTGGCGCGGCGTCGTGGATGATTCCACGCGCAGGGACTGCTGCTTGGTACGGGCGATGTCCTGCCTCATCCGGCGGATCTCATATTCCTGATCCTTGTAAGCCCCGATTTGCTTTTCTCGCTCGGTCAGGTATTGTTCCAGGTATTGGGTATAATTGCCCGGATAATCCTTGGTCGTGTGGGTTTCAGGATTAATATCGAGAATCCGGCTGACGGTATGATCTAAAAACGTGCGATCATGAGAAACGATCAGCACAGCCCCCGGAAAGCCCAGCAGCCAATTTTCCAGCCATTCGAGCATCTCGATATCGAGATGGTTGGTCGGCTCATCCAGGAGCAGTAGCTGCGGGTTACCCAGGAGCACCAGGGCCAGCGCCAGGCGCGTTTTCTGTCCCCCACTCAAGGTGCTTACCGGCCGGTCATCCTGGATCGAGGAGAGACCCAGAGCCGATAATATCGCCGGGCTACGGCTGTTGTCGACCTGGGCGATCGCTTGAAGATGCTGAAGGGCCGTATCGTAGGCATTGTGCAAATCTGTCCGCTCTGGCTGTGCAGAAAGGGCCAACGCCAGGCGTTCCACTTCCGCTTCAGCAGCCTGGGGATCGCCAATCGCTTTCTGAATCAAAGCGCCCACCGGTTCGTGAAAGTCCGGTTCGAACCCCTGCTGAAGGTAGCCGATCCGCAGGTTGGGCTGGGTATAGGTTACGAGGCCCTGATCGGGGGTTTCCAGACCAACCAGGATGCGCAGCAAGGTGGTCTTGCCGCAGCCATTGGGGCCAATCAGGCCAATCCGCTCAGCGGGGTTGATGCTGAAGGATATATCGTTGAGGATAGGAAGAATATTGTAAGACTTACGGATATGGTGTGCAGTGAG
>Ga0315274_10007190_pt1 | contig 16136 bp, 13 predicted proteins | sample YL17G02_20_MG_FD_203700 | JGI IMG/M metagenome (GOLD analysis project Ga0315274, IMG submission 203700) | Sediment microbial communities from Yellowstone Lake, YNP, Wyoming, USA - YL17G02_20 | ecosystem: Environmental > Aquatic > Freshwater > Lake > Sediment | place: USA: Wyoming | collected...
AACAAGCGCTATTCTAGTCCTCATTAACCCTTTTGTCAAACATCTGGGGACTACCTCCCGGCCAGGCTCTGGGGTGGGCCCAGACAGTAGGATAATTCTTGCGCAAGGTTATTTACATTGCTTCGTCGTCTGCCATAATCGGACTTCTCGCAATGACAAATTAGCATTTTTGATGCCATTAAAATCCACAGATTAAGGACCCAGCATACCGTTTGTCCAGAGGTATCTTTTGGCCTAATCGTTCTCACGCACCCGATGATACTAAAACTCAGCGGTACTTTGGGACATGGTGGAACCATAGATTTACATCTTTAGGTCGTTGCAATCTTTCTGCACATCAGCTAAATTGTAACAGAACTAAGTGGCTCACAGCCGTCGGTGAACGATTTGAGGATGAAAGTAGCCTTCTTGACCAAGCGAAGCCCTGTGTTGTAAACTATACTTGGCCAATCTGAATTGGATCAAGAGCGTGAGGTGAAGCAATAAGCTGGGAGGCTAGAAAGACACAACCTGAACCTAAGTAATGAAGGCTCCCCAAAACTAAAGCGCTTCCAGCGGCCCAAGAGGGAGCTGGTGCCGCACTAGCAGGGTGTGAAGAAGCGGGGTGGCTGGCTACAGCGCTGTGTAATAGCCACCAAGAGCGCTATGGAGTCCTGCAAAGCGTTGTTTTTGGGGGGGATAGGATGACCCAGAAGGTAAAGCTGCTTGATATCATTGCAACCAGGGGCTTTTGCTGAAGGAGGTGGTGCCGGGATGGATCCCTGAAGAAGTTCAAGCCTTGACAGGAACTCCAATTGCCGGTAGCCTCGATTGCAAGAAGATAGCTCTATAAATCGTAGGAGGTGACAATGGCCGGCATAAAGTCGTATGGCGCCTACATTCCCTGGTACCGTATGGATCGTCAGGCGTTCTTTAATGCCTGGGGAGGCTTTCCTATCCCTGGCGAGAGAGCAATAGCAGGCTTTGATGAAGACAGCGTAACTATGGCGTGGGAAGCTGGCAAAGACTGTCTACAAAAATTTGATGCTAAAACAGTAGACGGCCTGTATTTCGCAACCACCACTACGCCCTACAAAGAGAAACAAGGCTCAGCCATACTTGCCACAGCGCTGGATTTATCACGGGAGATTCGCATCGCCGATTTCGCTGGCTCACTAAGGGCAGGTGCCATAGCTTTAGGCTGTGGCCTTGATGCCGTCAAAGCCGGAACATCAAAAAACGTCCTGGTACTTTCTGCTGATACCAGGCCAGGTGCACCGGCGGGTGATCTGGAACAGACCTTTGGTGATGGTGCCGCAGCCCTTTTACTAGGCAAGGACGGCGTTATCGCCAGTATAGAAGATAGCTATTCTATCGCTGACGACTTTTCAGGGGTCTGGCGAGCCGATGGCGATGCTTTTGTTCGCAGTTGGGAAGACAGGATGGTGGTGGAGGAATGTTATGCAAAGATCCTACCTGAAGCTATATCGGGGCTGATGAAGAAGTGTAATCTTGCGGCAAAGGATTTCTCCAAGGTTGTTTTTGATGCTCCCCCAACTGATATAAGATGGCGTGACAGGCTGGCGGCGAAGATGGGGTTCAATTCAGGACAGGTTCAAGACTCTTTTGTTATGACTATAGGCAATACCGGCACTGCTTTGGCGATGATGATACTGGTGTCAGCCTTAGAAGAGGCAAAGCCAGGCGATAAAATAATGTTCGTCAGCTTAGGAAACGGCGCCACTGCCTTACTGCTGGAAGTCACCCCAGCTATCGAAAAGTTGGGACCGCGCCGAGGTATCAAAAGGCATCTGGAAACGAAGAAGGTGCTTACCAACTATCAGACCTATCTTCGCTGGCGTGGGCTAGTGCCTATTACATCAGCACAGCGCCCTGAACAACCACCGACCTCCATATCAGCCTTATCGAGGAATCGCAAGCCAATACTGGGACTCTATGGGGTTAAGTGCAAAAGTTGTGGCACACCCCAATACGTTGTCCCCGTTGGCCCTGCTGGTATATCACCGGCCAGAATCTGTGTTATCTGCCAGACGAAAGACAAATTTGAGGATTACAGGTTTGCCGATAAGCGGGGCACTGTTTTCAGCTACACTCATGATAACCTGTCTCCAAGTCCAAACCCACCGGCAACCGTCGTGGTGGTGGATTTCGATGGTGGTGGCAGGGGAACTTTTGACCTCACCGACCGTGAGGCCGATAAGGTGGCGGGGGGTATGTCCGTGGAGATGACCTTCCGCAAGCTCTACGTTGACCGGGGTATTCACAACTATTACTGGAAAGCAAGAGAGATAAGGTTCTAGGAGGCAGTAAAGATGACAGAGAGTATAAAAGATAGAGTCGCCATTGTTGGTATGGGATGCACCAAGTTCGGTGAGCGCTGGGATAAGGGCATCACCGACCTCATGGTTGAGGCCGCCTACGAGGCTTATGAAGATGCCGGGATCGAACCTAAAGATATCCAGGCTGCCTGGGTGGGAACCTGGCAAGAGTCTTCTGCAATGTCAGGAATGGGTCTCAGTGGCCCATTGAGGCTTCAATATAAACCGGTGACCAGGATAGAAAATATGTGTGCTACCGGCACCGATGCAATCCGAAATGCCTCTTATGCTGTGGCCGCCGGGATATATGATATAGTGTTAGTTGTTGGGGCTGAGAAGCTTAAGGACACTGGTTTCGCTGGATTGCCCACTACACCTCCTGCTTTTACCCCAGGTGCGTTACCTGCCACCTCAGCCCCGGGATTATATGCTATGCTGGCAACAAGGTACTTCTCCCGCTACGGTATCAGCCCGGCGGAGGGCAAGAAGATGCTGGCCTATATACCGGTGAAGAGTCACCACAATGGCGCTCTGAATCCCAAAGCCCACTTTCAGAAAGAGGTAACCATGGAGCAGGTCCTAAACGCTCCCATTATCGCCTGGCCCCTGGGTCTCTTTGACTGCTGTGGGAATAGTGACGGAGCAGCAGCAGCTATAATAGTGCGCGCTGATATGGCAAAGAAGTTCAGACCCGACCCTGTCTATATCAAGGCGCTTCAAATCTGTTGTGGACCCGGGGAGGGACCTGTAAGGTCCGACTACGACTATACCCATGTTGAGGAGGCCTACCGCGCCGGGATGGCAGCCTACGCCGAGGCGGGGATCAAGAACCCCCGTAAGGAGATCGGCATGGCCGAGGTTCACGATGCTTTCTCCATCAACGAGGCGGTGATTATGGAGGACTTGCAATTCTCGCCAAGGGGAAGGGTGAAAGATGACCTCGAGGCGGGGACCTTCACCTTGAAGGGAGAGCTTCCCGTTCAGCCCGATGGCGGGCTGAAGTGCTTCGGTCACCCCGTCGGAGCCAGCGGTGTCAGAATGATATATGAAATGTACAAGCAACTCCAGGGTAAAGCCGGGCCAAGACAAATTAAGAACCCTAAGCTGGGGCTTACTGAGAACATGGGCGGATACCCTGCAGCTTGTGTCATTAGTTGCTGTATCGTAGGGCTGTAACAAGATAAGGGCAATAGTAGTCCCCGGCGAGGAGGTTGGCTGCAAGGGGGAGATGCTCAAAAAATATGTTCAAGATGGCGACTACTTGGTAGATTGCGATATCTGGGCTGAAAACGCCGAGGGAGAGCAGAGTAGTACCCCAGGCAACGCCACCATCGTGGTGGTTGCTAAGAAAAAGAAGCACTAGACGGTGGAGCTATAGGACAGGGTTAATGATGTTTCAGTGGGGAATTCATCACAAGATTCCCCGGGAAATGTCAGCTTTTTTGACATACTACCATACACTCAGCATTGTCCCCGAAGACTGTGAGGAACGCGTAAGCGGTTTCGGGAAAAGATCGTAAGATCGGAGGCCGTAGATGGACTTCAAGTTTACCCCCGAACAGGAGGCATTGAGGCAGGAGTTCGAGGAGTTCTTCAACAAGGAGGAGAAGAATGCTCCTCCGGGATGGGCGGGGGGATGGGAGGCGCGCTATGAGACCGACGAAAACTGGGCTTATCACCGCTCGGTGACCAAAAAGCTGGCCCAGAAAGGGTGGCTCTCGCTGTCCTGGCCCAAAGAATACGGAGGGCAGGCGCACAGCTATGTTGAGCAGGCCATCTTTGGTGAGGTTTTCGAGTACCGCCGGGTCCCCGCTATCGACATAAATTTGCTCATCGTTGGCCCCGGGATCTTGGCGTTTGGGAGTGAGGAGCTGAAGAAGGAATGGCTTCCTAAGATGGGCAGGGGGGAGATAGTTTTCTGCCAGGGCTGGAGCGAGCCCAACGCTGGTTCAGATCTGGCCTCGCTGACCACTAGAGCGGTGGAGGATGGGGACGATTACGTAATCAACGGGCAGAAGATATGGACCACTGGGGGCCACCGCGCAGACCATATCTTCCTTCTGGCTAGGACCGACCCCGAAGCCAGCAAGCCCAGCAGGGGGCTCACCTATTTCCTGAGCGAGCTTAACCGACCTGGGATAACCGTCCGGCCTTTGTATTATATGAACCGCGCTCATGTCTATAACGAGGTCTTCCTCGATAACGTGAGAATACCTAAGAAGAACATCGTAGGAGAGGTGAACCGGGGGTGGTATGTGACCATGGCCGGGGTCAACTTTGAGCGCTCGGGCGCTGGCGGCATCGCTGCCATCAGGAGGGACTTCGAGGAACTGGTGCAGTTCTGCCGGGATACTAGCTACCGAGGGCAGCCTCTCGGCAAAGACCCTTTGGTGAAGTATAGGCTAGCACAACTCGCTATAGAGATTGAGGCGGCGCGCCAATGGGCCTGGTATGTGGTCTGGCTTCAGAGCAAAGACCCCCTGGGAACCCTGGCTGAGCCTTCGGCGTCGAAGTACTTCATCACCGAGCTCATAGTGCGCATGGCCAACTTGGGTGTGGAGATCATGGGTCTGTATGGGACTTTGAAGCAAGGCTCGAAGTGGGTGCCGCTTATGGGCAAATTTGAAAGTACGTGCCAAATCAACCTCGGTACCACCATAGCCGGCGGAAGTACAGAAACCCAGAAAAACATCATCGCCTGGATGAAACTGGGGCTGCCCAGAGTCTAGACTGATTTGAAATAAGGTTGTCTGGAGAATGGGGATTCCACAAGGGGTGAAACCCCTTTGGAGGGGATCTGGGGGTATCCCCCCAGCTTCCCAATTCTCCCCCAAGAATGGGGGCAGGGGGGTTGAAAGAGCTATTTTCAGGAAACGCTCCCAGAAATCTAGCTGGAGGGAACTATGAACCTGGACTTGACCCAAGAGCAGCAGATTCTAAAGACGGCAGCGCGCGAATTTCTGGAGAAGGAGTTCCCCAAGACGCTGGTGAGGAAGATGGAGGATGACCCCAGCGGCCACAACCCCGATGTCTGGAAGAAGATGGCTGACCTGGGATGGATCGGCTTGGTGATACCGGAGAAGTACGGCGGTGCCGGCTTCGGATTCCTGGACCTGGTGGTACTGCTGGAAGAGATGGGGCGGGCCTGCCTTGTCGGCCCCTTCTTCTCCACGGCTGTCCTCTGCGCACTACCCATACTGGACGCTGGCAGCGAGGAGCAGAAGCAGAGATTCCTGCCTAAGATAGCAAGTGGGGGACTGATCATGGCCTTGGCCCTCACTGAGCCCAGTGCCAGTTACGACCCCGCTTACATCCAGACCAGGGCTACGGCCAGGGGGGATGGCTACATCATAAGCGGCACCAAGCTCTTCGTCCATGATGCCCACATCGCGCACTATCTCCTCTGCGTCAACAGGACCGCGGCTGTTGCATCTCCTGAGGATGGCATCAGCCTCTTCCTGGTGGACACCAAGTCCCCGGGGATCACCGTTGTTCCGCTATCTACCATGGCTGACGATAAGCAGAACGAAGTCACCTTCGATAAAGTGGCGGTGCCCAAGAAAAACCTGCTGGGAGAGTTGGACAAGGGCTGGCCGGTTATGAAGCGTCTTCTGGATCGGGCCCGGATAGCCAAATGCGCTGAGATGGTGGGGGGGGCCGACTGGGCGGTGGAGGCCAGCATAGCCTACGCCAAGGAAAGGGTGCAGTATGGCAGGCCCATAGGGGGTTTTCAAGTCATCCAGCACTATCTGGCTGATATGTGGATCGAGGCTGGCATGGCCAAGAGGCTGACCTACCATGCGGCTTGGGCAGTAGAGAATGGCCTTCCGTGTGCGAAAGAGGTAGCTGCGGCCAAGGCCTGGGTAAACGATGTCTACAGGCATGTTACCCGCATGGGTGTGCAGGTGCACGGCGCTATCGGCACAACAAGGGACCACGATATTGGGCTCTACTACCGCCGGGCGAAACAGGCGGCAGTGCTCTTCGGTGATTCCGATTTCTGTCACGAGCTGGTAGCCCAGGAGCTAGGGCTCTAGCAACCCGCTGATCGAATAAACCCCACAAAATCTTAGGTTTTGCGGGGGCCCCATTCCGCGGGCGGGGAAAAGACTGAGCCAGGCGCCAGGGCTGGCCTCACGGTGCTGAGCTGCAGATATGGAGGAATGTGGCCTGTGCCAAAAGCTGCACCTTGAACGAGTGCAACGATTGTTTTGTCTATCCATGGCAATCATCACCGATAGGCTGGCCCCATTCTGAAGTATACTCGTCACCGTTCTCACGCAGCTTTAGAACAAGGTGGGAGATCAGCTACTATTGGTTGAGGCTATCTTTGTCTTAGCCCAGAGAGGAACTCTATCACAGCCGAGTTAAACTTGTCTGGCAATTCAAGCGCTGTGGCATGACCGGCGGGCAAGATTACCAGCTTTGAGCCAGCTATTGCTTCGTGTACCTTCCTGCCTTGCTCTACCCCAACATTGAGGTCATTTGCTCCTATGATCAAGAGGACTGGGCATTTAACTTTGCTCAAATCGGGAGAAGCAGCGGGTGTAAATAGTGACCGCATTATTCGGGCAAGGCCATCGGGCTTATTCCGCAACACGACGTTCATGTATCTCTCAAATTCAATTGGGTTCTCAGACTTAAAACCGGGCGTAAAGGCGCCCATAGCGATTATTTCGGCCACTTTCTTAATATCCCCTTTGTCTAGTAGATCCAAAATTGTGTGCCACCCCTCAACAGTCTCAGGAGAAGGCCGGGCTGGGCGCAAGGCGCTATTGGCCAGGATAAGCGCCTTCACCACCTTGGGATAGTTTATTGTCAGTTCAAGAGCGATGCGTCCTCCCATTGAGTAGCCAACAAAGTAGGCCTCTTTTACTCTTATAGCTTTCATCAACCCATAGACGTCTTCGACGAAGAGTGATACTGAATATCCCATCTTAGGGCTTTCGGTTTCGCCAGCGCCTCTCACATCGTAGGTGATGACACGGTAGCTTTTGGAGAAGGCAGGCACTTGGTGATACCACATGTTAAGGTTGCCACCTGCCCCGTGAATTAGGACAAGGCTTTCTCCCTTTCCGTTGATTTCGTAGTTCATTGAGATACCATTGGCATTGATTTTCATCGCCATCTCCTGGGGCTTACCTATCATCCTGCGGGTGTAGTTAATGTAGTGATTGGCAAAGACTCGGTCATACTCGGTTGCTATAAGGAACTTGAATCTTTGCCTAGGTCATAGAATCGCCGCCATTAACACTGAGAGTCTGCCCGGTGATGAAGCTCGCTGCTTCCGAGGATAAGAACACCACCGCAGCGCCAATATCCGCTGGCTTGCCCAGGCGACTCAAGGCATGGCCTGAGGTTGCTGCCCTCTGTGCTTCGGGTGATTGGAGAAGCGCCATCACAGTGTGCCCGTGTTGGCCTTTTGTCGGATGAAACATGCTTCCCTCGCCAGTATCGTTTTCTGGGTCTTCAGGAATGATGCAATGCGGGCAAACACAATTGACCGTTATGCCATACCGTCCCACATCCCTGGCAATTGCTTTAGTCAGGGCTATTACACCTCCCTTGCACGCTGAATAAACTACGCGCTGGGGGTCCCCCGCCCGCCCAGCTTCAGAGCCGATGTTCACCACTGTACCATTACTAATTCGTATCATATGGGACAAGACTGCCTTAGTGCAATTGATAGTGCTCCGCAGGTTGAGAGCTATTTCCTTTTCCTGTATCTCCTCAGTTTCGTTCATTAACGTGGTGTCAGCAGGCCAACCTACGTTGTTCACCAGGACATCTACCCTTCCGAATTTCTCAAGAATTGTCCTCACCATGCTTTCAACCTCGTCCGTGCGGGTAACGTCTGCCTTTATCACCAGGGTGGCTTCTGCTCCTAGCTGCTTTGCCTTGTCTGCCACTCTATTACTCTGGGCCTCATCTATATCCACTATGGCTATTTTTGAGCCCTCCCGGGCAAAGGCAAGTACAATGCCTTTGCCAATGTTAGATGCTCCTCCAGTTACTATGACAGCTTTTCCTCTCAAACCAGTTTCCATTATTGACCTTCCATTCTGCTCGTCAGCAACTTCTCACCGAGTTGAATCATCTACTGTCTGGCTCGTCTGTTTTGATTTTATACTCAGACTATTCCCTTTTCACCATCTGCCTAAAGAGGTAGGTAGTCTTTTTACTTTTTGTCTTCCACTCACCATTGTCTTTCGCATACACATCATCCTGCCTTTGACCTCGTTCCTCAAGACGAGACTCTGCCGCCTCCGGGCAGCAGTAGCAAGCCCTGGAGTGTCCATTGCCTATGCCCCAAAAGTGATACTCCCAATGACGCCGACGGTTCACAGGGCTTTTCTTAGTTCTTCGTAGTATTTTGGAAGCCCAATCAGAGACACACCTCCATCCACGTTGATAATTTGTCCGGTAACCCAGTCAGCATATTCTGAGGCGAGAAAGAGGGCCACTCTCGCGATGTCTTCCGGCTCACCGTATCTGCCCTTGGGAGTGCAATCCAGAGCAGCCTTTTTGAAACCAGGAAAATTAAGAAGCCCCTCTGTCATAGGAGTCATGGTGAATCCGGGAGCAACGGCATTGACATTGATTCCGTGTGGCCCTAGCTCCAAGGCAGCCACTCTGGTGAACATGGATATGCCTGCTTTGGAGACACAATAGGCTGACATTCCTGTAGTAGGCATGTGGTCATTGATAGAGGACACATTGATGATTCTTCCCTTTATACCCTTTTCAAGCATAAGTTTCACTACCTCTTTGTTACAGAGAAAAGCACCTCGGAGGTTGACATTAAAGACCGCATCCCATTCTTCAACAGACATATCCCAAAAATGATTCATTGCACCAATACCTGCATTATTGACCAGGACATCAATTGCGTCAAACCTCCGGACGGTCTCGATGACCATCTTCTTGACATCTTCCTCCAAGGCGATATCGGCAACTATTCCGTGGACATTTCCCCCGCCAAAACGGTTCTTTAGATCATCGGTGGTTTCCTTCAAATGCCCCTCATTGATATCAGAAATGGCAACCTTTGCCCTTGCGTTGAGAAACTCCTTCGCTATGCCTAGCCCAATCCCCTGGGCACCTCCTGTAATGAGGGCCACCTTGCCCTTGATCTCTATACCCATGTACTCTCTCCTTCACAAAGCATAATGCATGGTTATCACCACCGCGCAATGAAATTCTCCTTTAACCAGGTGGTGACAAAGCTTATAGCAGAGGGGTCTACTTCCACATTTACACATGCGGGCAGGCCAGAGGCAAAGGCGCGGGAAAGGGCCGGCTTGATGTCCTCGATCTTATCCACATACTCGCCATATCCCCCTAGCGCTTCCACCACCTTGTCGTAGCGCTGGCGCGGCTTGAGCTGCGTCCCCACGCAGCGGTCGGCACCGTAGTCCATGCACTGCCAGTGTTTGACCATACCCCAGGAGCTATCATTGGATATCACAGCTACCACGGGCAGGTTATGGCGAACAAAGGTGTCGAACTCCATTGCGTGAAGTCCAAAGGTGCCATCTCCAAAGTAGATCAGCACCTGCTTGTCTTTGTGAGCTAGCCTGGCCGCCATAGCAAAGCCCGTGCCAACCCCGAGGCAGCCCAGGCGGCCAGAGGACATCATCTGCCCCATGAACCTCGGTTTGAGCAACGGGGCAAACCACCCCCCAGAATTATCTCCTCCGTCTATGATTACTATGGCATCCTTGTCCATGAATTCTATAACTTCCCTGGCAAGACGGCCCGGGTGAATAGGCAGTGAGTCAGAACCATATGCCCCCGCTGACTGCTCTTCCATCATCTTCACAATGGAGCCCAGCTCGCCGATCCAACCCGACCGGCTAACCTTTTTCTTCATGTTCTTGATCTCCTCTATCATCTGCCTTAGCACCACCTTCGGGTTACCCACAACACCGATATCTGCGTCACGGTTATAACCAACCATGCTAGCATCAAGGTTTACCTGGATGAACTTGGCTTCGGCGTTGAAAGCCGGCGGACGCCCGAAACTGGCAAGGAAATCAAACTTCACCCCCAAGGCAAGTACCACATCAGCCATCGCCGCCGACACTGGCCCCAGGGCCAGAGGGTGATCTCCGGGGACTGCGCCCTGGGAAAAAACACTACAGAAGTGTACCGGTATTTCAGTCAGCTCTACAAACTCCCTGAGTTCCTTATCGGCTTTTGACCAGAATATCCCATCGCCAACGGCCACCACAGGGCGTTTCGCCGCCATCAACATTTGCACAGCATCTCTTATCTGTGAGGGACTGCCCCCTCCTTCCGCCTCGACATAGTACTTCTGGGGGAAGTACACTTCACTTTCCTCAACCTTGGTGAGAAGGATATCTATAGGACAATCTATATACACCGGACCAGGCGTACCGCTCTTTGCCTGTCTGAAAGCCATGCTTACATACTCCGGTATTCTTTTCGCCTCGTATATTGTTTTCGCCCACTTGGTTATAGGCTCCATCATACGCACGTGGTCTACCTCTTGCATGGCCCCTCTTTCGGAATCTGCTAGAGGAGCACGCCCCCCGAACTCGATCATGGGACAGCTCGAGGTGAAGGCTTCGGCTACTCCAGAAACGGAATCAGTAACTCCCGGCCCTGCCGTCACCACAGCAACCCCGGGTTCCCCGGTAACCCGCGCCCAGCCGGCGGCAGCGTGCGCAGCCACTTGTTCATGGCGGACGTCGATGATCTTAATACCTCCATCAATGCAGGCATTATATATGGGGTTGAGATGACCACCGCTGAGGGTGAAAATATACTTTACCCCCTCTCTTTTCAGCGCCTTGACGAATAGGTCTCCTCCACATACCATGGCCATTGTTAGCACCTCCGTGTTAATAATATTGCATCCCACACTGTGGACGGAACAAAAGCCTAGTCTCCTCAGGGTTTGAGAAGTACCTTTATGGACTTGTTTGCCATCAGTTGCGTCTCGAAGGCCTCCTTGGCCTCATTCAGGGAAAACTCGTGGCTTATCAAGGGCTTGCGCTTTACCTTGCCGGAGCGTATCATCTCCAGGGACTCCGCCAGTTCATCGGGACCGTAGGCGACGGAGCCCAACACCCGCAGCCCCTTGCCCATGATTACGTTGAGATCAAGGGTCACCTTGTCCTCGTGGGTGCCTACCAGCACCACTTTAGCACCCTCGCGGACTATGTTTAATAGCTGTTCTATTACAGGGGTTTTGTTTGAGCCGGCAGTCGTCCCCACACAGTCCATCGCGATGTCAAGAGCGCTGGTTGTCTGTCCAGGGCTAAACATCATTGGCGCTGTGCCTACTAGTTCCGTCACCTGCTTCGAGAGGTCACCTGTGGAGGGATCGATGACAAAGTCAGCCCCCAGTTGCTGAGCCATCTCCCGCCGCTTTTCCGATATCTCCGCTACTATGACCCTGTTTGGGCACCTGGCTTTCAGCACTTGTAGCATCCCCAGACCGATTATTCCTGCCCCCGCTATCAGTATGGTCTCGCCCTCCAGGGGGCTTGCGAGATTTGCCGCATGGAGTGAGGTCGCCAGAGGCTCATTGGTGGCTGCCTCCTCATAGCTCACCTCAGGAGGGAGGTGGAACACATTGCCGTTCAGGAAGGCGAAAGTCTTTACGTACTCTGCCATCCCGCCCATGCTCACTGCAGTGACCCGATCTCCAACCCTTACGCCATCCACACCCTCGCCAACCTCCGCCACATCACCGCTGTACTCGTGCCCCAGTATCAAGCGGTTGTCGCCGACGGGCACGCCCAACTCACGGAATATGCCGAGCTTGTAGGTATGCAGATCCGAACCACATATACCACAGGCTCTGACTTTGATCAGGATTTCGCCGGCCTCTACCTTAGGCTTTTCCACCTCCTCGACCCTTATATCCCGCGGGCCATAAAAGACAGCCGCTTTCATCTACCGACACCCCCTCCTGTTGTCAGTTGTCATTCGAGGCTTTCTTGAAATTAGGCCCCATACCTTGTTAGGTAGCCGGTTGGCAACAAAGCTCGCTTGGGTCTCACTTACTGAGGCCATACCTTGACCAGTTTGCCGCCCTCCTGGATCTGAACCACCGTGCCCGTGACATCACCTGTTCCATTGGTACCTATACGCAGATGCCCCCAGGCAGAGTCCCATTCCAGGTTGCCTGAGCGCAGGGCCTGAGCGACTTTATCAGGGTCATCAGTGCCGGCAAGCTCAACAGCCTTGATGGCTGTCCAGAAACCATTGTAGAAGTAAGTCAAGTCGGCGCTGGGCAGCCGGTTATACTTCTGCTTGAAAGCATCCTCGAAGGCTTTCATTCCAGGGTCGTCGCTTCCCGGCAGCCACAGCACCCTCACGTAAGTGCCTACCGCCGACGGCATGGTAATGGCGGCCTTAGCACTGCCTGGTTCGGTAGCACAATAATATTTTATGCTGCCCCAGCCGCCCAGCTCCGCTATCTGTTTATTGATCGTAATTGCTTGCCCTACATCATTGAGGACTGTCACCAGGATGTCGGGCTTCACATACTTGATCTTGGTTAGATATGGAGTGAAGTCTGTCGTACCCTGGGGAAAATACTGCTCATATACAATGTCTATCCCCTTAGCCTTGAGACGGTCCCGGGCACCCACAACACCCTCTACACCATCAAGGTTTTGATGGGCATCCACAACGTCATACGCCAGGTAAGCGACTGTCTTGGGCTTCACCACATCTATCAGGAAGTTGGCAATTCCGCCTATCGTAGTCTCATGGTAAAATAAGCAGGCACTGTACTTCCTAGCCGCTACGCCGTAAATTGTGGCAAGGGCCACATAGGGCACCTTAAGTTCCTCGGCGACATCAGATACTGCAGTGAAGTGGGCGGCGGACTCGCCCCCCAGGGTAAGGATAGTTACTTTGTCATCCAGTGTCAGCTTCTTGGCCTGGCCTGCCGACTCGGCAACCGCCCCGCGGTCGTCACCTCTGATAAACTTGACCTGTCTGCCACCGAGTATGCCGCCCATATTCTTCACCTGCTCCTCCACCAGGGCTATAATCTGGTCTGCTAGCACGCCGGACATCGCCATCGGCCCGCTCCAGGCTATGATAGCGCCAATCTTCACCGCCCCGGCTGGTGTGGGAGTAGGCGTTGGCGTCGGAGTAGCAACAGGTGTCGCTGTAGGGATAGGTGTAGGTGTGGTCGTAGGAACCTCCCCTCCCCCTCCCCCACAAGCTGGCACCAGCAGGACTAATAAACTCAACACCAGTAAGGATAACCAAACTCTCCTATGCTTCAGCATGTGCTACCTCTCTATCAGTTCTAAGCTTCCTCAGTTGAGCCAGCCTTAGAAAGCGAATAGCGAAGCTACCGATTCTCCAAGATGTATCAGTGGAATGGCATTTGGGTGTTCACGTTCAAAAGGAGCCTTTCTGCTCTCCGCTCGCACTTCAGCCTCCAAACCAGGGGTAAATTGTTGGTGACGGCCCGAGAGACTACTACTGCAGCACCATTGCCCCACGGCCACTGAGGATAGGGTATCACCGAACCTCTACATTGTCAATGTCCTAATCACCACCTGATTAGGGACAGATAGATATCGGACACTAGCAGGATAGATGAAAGGGATGTATGCTAGTGTCTCGATAAGTGCTTATGGGGCCATACTGCCGGGAGCAGCGCGCCTGGCACGACTCCCGGCGGAGCCCTCTGAGACCGCCAAGCGTCGCTTAAAGGTGATCCAGTGGTATCAGGAGCACGGAGAGAAGGTGCGATTTACAGCTCGCCATTTTGGGTTCAGCCCCGATACCATCAGTCGATGGGTTCGGGCCTATACTTTGGCAGGGGTCCCGGGTCTGGATCCCAGAAGCCGCCGGCCGTGGCGAATGAGACAGTCCACCATACCCACAGACACAGTGCAGCGGATCCAAGCGCTACGGGAGCAGTATCCACGCTGGGGAAGGGAGAAGCTGCGAGTGCTGCTGGAGCGTGAGTGAATCCACATCTCGGCCAAGAGCATTGACCGTGTGATCCACCGCCTCAAGGCTCGTGGGGTACTACGGGAGCCTCTGCGACTCCGGAGGGAGGTCAGGTGGCGCCAAGAGCGATTGCGGCGTCTATCCGACTTGGCAGTGGATCATCCAGGTGCCCTGGTGCAAGTGGATACCAAACAGCTGGCAACAGGCCAAAGGAAGGTGGTCTACCAGTTTGGAGCTATAGACTACTTCACTCAACATTTCTCGCTTTTGTTCAGCCAAACCTGTTCGGCGGTCGCCGAGACCAGGTAGGTCGCATGGGGCGAAAACTTGCCGGCAATAGACCAGTCTATTCTAATTGAAAAATGAGCCTGAGCAAATAGTCATCATTCATTCTTTCTTTGTGGATAGTGTGGATAGCCTGGGAGCCCCGGCTTCGGACAGACCCGTCCATTGAATATAATCCGTTCGAAAAGATCGGACCGAGCTTTCCCCATCCTTTCTGCAAATTCGTTATCGCTCATCTCATGAGCATTGGTATCCAGCCTGGCAAAGGTCACTCCGGCAACCAGGCACTTTTCTGCCTCGGGCAGCGATTTCAGTCTCTCATACGGCGTCATTACCTCCTTGTAGGGATATTTTTTCCTCACCTTGCCTTTGGAGTCCACCACGGCCACGGGGAAGAAGCAAGGGCGGTGGAAGTTGACATAGGGATTGAGGAACTGCCTGTGATAGACGTTGAGATCGTCGGCGTACTTCTGGGGTATGTGGGCATAGCCCAGGTGTTTGCGCACCACCGAGCCGTTCTTGGATTCCACCAGCCCGTTGTCGTTTGAGTGTCGCGGTCGGCTCTTGGTGAAACGGATAAAGAGCTTGTTCAAGAGCTTTGCCACCACTTCATTGACGAATTCCGACCCGTTATCGGAGTGGAACCCGCGTAGCACGAAGGGGAACCCCTGGAGCACCATCTCCAGGACAGGGATCAGATGGGCCTCAGAGATCCTCTCCGTCGAGGCTACTATCTCCCACTGGGTCACCTCGTCTATGGCATTGATGTGGTACACCCCCTTCTGGCCATCGAAGTCACCCTGATGAACAGTGTCGATGCGGAGGTAGCCCGGCTCCCCCTTTGGGTCGGGCCTGGCCCGCTCGCCAAGCGGTGAGGCAACCGGCCTGGTCCTGGTGTACCTCTGCGTCAGGCCAAGACGTATGTTCCTCTTGCGCAGATTGTACAGGTGGGCCACCGATATCCCGGAGATATTCTTGAACTCCTCATGGCTATACACAAGGTATTCCCGCTCCAGTACCTTTTTGGTGGCCTGTCCGCTTAGATAGTCGTGCAGCTCATCAGTCCTGGCCAGCAACTCCATATCCGCCCTGGTGTACTTGCCGGGAAAACGGTGTCTGCGATATTCCTTCCGTCGTAGTCGCCCCGTGCGCCTGTACTCGCCAATCAGCCGGGACACCTGGGCACGGGAATATCCGGTGACCTTCTCGACGTATCGCCGGATCACTCCCTTCTCCGCCCGTCGTAACCCGCCGTAGCCGAAGCGCATCAGCACCGAGTCCATCCATTCATACTTCTCCTTTTCAGATAACGGCTTGAATACGAGTCCATCGCTCCCCTGCAAAAACTGTTGAACCTGGTCAATCGTGCGTATCTGCCTGTCGTCCATGATTACTCGCATGGTCCTCATGATAGACGAATCGGCCAAAGTCTTTCAGGCTCATCTCGTGTTAGAAACAGCCCACCTGTTCAGGCTCATCTTGCATTGGAAGAGACTCTCCTTTTACATCTTCTTAAGATCCTGCTATAATAACTGCGGGTGTCAAACAAGAGTACAAGCCACGATGCTGTGGGTTTCG
>Ga0315274_10007193_pt1 | contig 16133 bp, 15 predicted proteins | sample YL17G02_20_MG_FD_203700 | JGI IMG/M metagenome (GOLD analysis project Ga0315274, IMG submission 203700) | Sediment microbial communities from Yellowstone Lake, YNP, Wyoming, USA - YL17G02_20 | ecosystem: Environmental > Aquatic > Freshwater > Lake > Sediment | place: USA: Wyoming | collected...
TTTGAATCGCCAGAATTCCTCATTTTTCTATTCATTCATTTTCTTCATGAAAATATAGGTTCATTCTGAAATATCACTTTCCTTCCTTTTGTTCAATACTGAATGGGGAATATCTGCGTACCTTAACAATTGAATATAGTCAAACCTGAACGCTTGCCCTGAAAGGGGGTTAGCGTGAGTTCAAACGTAGTAGCACCAGCAGCACCAAACGGCGATAATGGCAATCATCAAGGGCATTGTAGCCAGTGCGGTAAAGTCTGGACACTAAAGGAAAGGCAGGGCGTTTGTCAGTGGTGTCTTAAGCCTGCAAGCTGTCAATACTCCACGTCAAAGCCCCGCCATATCAAGTCTAGGTCAAACGGAAGGCGAAAGCAATCTTCCGGCATCGGGAACGGATACGACCAGCTACCTGAGCCAGACCTTACTTATTATAAGGTAGCCTTACCGTTTGCCAGGAGCGTGCCGACCCAGGATAGCGAGGACTTGCTACATACGATAATCTTAACGCTTGCCGTAGAGGAACGGAATAACGGACACAAGCCGTTTACCGAAGCCGCTATGTATCGGATTGCCAGCTATACGAAAGCGGATTATTGGAGAGCACAATACCGGCACAATAGAGGTTTAACCTGCTGTAACTGTAGCAAGGCGCAACGGCGCAAGTGTAAAGAGGACTGGTCATACGGAGAATGTCCAAAGGCGGTCAAGGTAGAGAGCTTAAACAAGCCTATCATAGACAGTGAGGGGAATATAACCGAACTCGGAGAGCTGATAGCCGATGACAAAGCCCTTGACCTTGACGCTTGGGTAGACGCCAGGACATTCAAGCTCGGAGCACCCGAACGACTAAAGTCAATAGGCTATAAACTGATGGCGGGGGAAGCCCTAACACCTGCCGAAAGCCGTTATCTGTATAAGTGGCGACGGCGTGAGCAAAAAAAGTTACTCTAGGGGGGGAGATTTCAGTCCCTTTCCACGATTACTATAGTGGCAGCACCGTTAAGGCTAGCGTCTCGCAGCTTGACGGAAGCTGACTATTAGGTGAAGCTGGCAGATTTGCCCTCTAGCCAGATAGCCAAAAGGGGTGACTAAACTTGGAAAAACTGAATATCGTGGGCAAGCGTTCAGGTAACGGCTTTGTAGCTCATAAAGCTACACTGGTAAACGCCCTAGCCAGGGCATTAGCCGAGAGGGTGATGCTGCTGGACTTTACCATTGGGCGTAAAGGCTTTCTCAGTTACCTTAAGACACTGGCAGGCTCAAACGTTGTCAAGATAGTGCCTGCAAACGGTAGCGCTAGCGAGACGCAGGCTATCGGCAAACGCCTTAAGGTTATCTGCGGCAGCAATACCAGTCACCTTGAGGACTTGGCATGGGTAGGTGATAAAACACCGCTCACCCTCTGCGAAGTCAGGGTTAGCCCAAACAACACCGTCAAGCCGAATATTGGAAGCCTTGAACTATCGGAAGCCCTTAACAGGGTATTGCCCTTTACCGCTACTGAGGATAACAGACCTGTCTTACAGTGTGTCCTCTTCAAAGCTGGTGAGGGCAAGCTCACTCTGGTGAGTGCCGACGGTTTCAGGCTGGCGATACAAAGCATTGACTTTGACGGTGAGGGTCAAGCCCTGATAAACCGTGACGACCTGTGGGGGGTAGCCAACGCCCTACGGAAAGCAAGGCGGGTAAATCTGAGCTTTGAGGCAAGCGGTGAGAGCCTTGACGGCATGAGCCTTGTCATTGACACTGAGGCAATCCGCTACAAGTGGCGGGGTGCTGATGGTACTTTCCCTGATTATGAGAAGCTCATTCCTACCGAGGCAAAAACCGTTAGCCACTTTGACACCGTTGAGGCGGTCAAGGCGGTTAGCTCCCTCAAAGCCCTTGCCGATAACAAGTCCTACCCGATAGACCTCACCCTTGAAAACGGCATGGTGATACTGTCCAGCCCTGATGATAAAGGGCAAGCGGTTGTACCAGCCGATGTAGAGGGTGAGCCGAACAGGGTACGGATTGACGGAAAGTACCTTGCCGATGCCTTAAGAGCCTGTAATGGTATGGTGGACTTGAAGCTCACCGATAGCAGGTCGCCGACCCTGTTTACCACCGATGGCTATCGGCTGGTAGTCATGCCGATGCTGACCAGCACCACCGAGAAGCCTAAAACTGAGCCAGAAGCCGAGCCGAAGCCAGAAGCCGAGGTTGCCGAGGCGATAGCCGAAGCGGAAGCGATAGCCGAAGCGAAAGCCGAGCCAGAGCCAGCCGAGAATAAGCCGAGGCGGAAACGCAAGGCGAAAGAGCCAGTAGCCGTATAACTGAACGCTTGACCAAACAAACGACGCACAGGAAGGCGGCGTAAGCCGCCTTTTTGTGTCTTTTTTTGTAAAGGGGTATTCCTGCCCTGTGCGGGGATACCCCTTTTTGTGTGTCGGGAAGGGGGTTAGTATGTCATGGCTGTATGACCACATTGACCAGCTTGACGGTTATCAGCTATATGCCGAGATTGCCTACCGCTTCAGACCCAAAGTATTGCCTGATGACAGGGATGATATTGAGATGGAGATAGTCCTCAAGCTCAAAGCTGAGGCAGACAAGCGAGACCATGTAACGCTAGGCTTCCTGTATGCTGTTGCCAGGAATATAGTAAGGACCTACTGGCGCGAAAAATACCGGGAGCGGAGGAGGTTCTGTCGCCTTTACGAGGGAAACAAGGGAGAAATGATTGCCGATGGCTGGAAATTCGTTACTCCAGCTCCTGATATAGAGGCCAGAATTGACGCTAGGACTATACTCAATACACTACCCGAAAGAATGGTCAAGGCAGGTACTATGAGGGCAGAAGGCGGTAAGCTAAATAATGCCGATAAGCTGTACCTATGCCGTCAGAGGCATAGGCTATCTAAATACAACTGGGCTGACGCTGAAAAAATTGAACGGATGCGACAACTATATGTAGATGAGGGGTTACCCTGCGCTGAGGTAGCTAAAATTGTCGGGAAGGGTCGGTCTACAATTCAACGCCAGTTAAACAAGCTAGGGGTAATCAGACGCTAGGCTAAAAAGCGCCCGGTTTGAAAGGTAACTATGCCCAAAACAATGAGGGGGCGGGGATTTTTGGTCCCCAGCCCCCTTTTTTGTGTTTTTAACTCCATAAATTGTTGGCGATCGCTAAGGATTTTTCTCTGGGCAAAATCAAGGGGCGCGCCCCCCTTATTGTTGAATGGGGTGGCGCCCCTTCAAAGAGAGGTAGTGCATCTCTTACCCCTTCCCCTTACCAAGTGGAAATATATAGGAATAGGAAACCATCGGCAACCCGGAAAAACGCCCAGATTTTGACTACAGAGCGTCTCTCGTTGTAAGGTAGGGGCTCTCCAAAGTATTCAGTGGAAGAGCCCCTCTTTTTTCGTGTATGGGGCTGCACATTACAAGCTATTAGTATATGGAATAACAAAAGGAGATGGCTCCGGCTACAATAGGATGGATGACGATCAAGACATCAAATCTAAAGTAGGAGGAGCCATCTCAAATGGAGAATACCGCAGCCAGGAAACGAAAGCAAGTACCTGAGGGATACCTGATAATAGGGATTGACCCTCACAAGAAGAGGCATGCCGCAGTGGCGATAACTCAAGATTTTACCATCCGGGACAAATTCAAGTTCGACAATACCAGAGAAGGTCTCGAATTCCTGTTACGCCGAGTCAGGATGGAAATGGTGAAATCCGGCTGCCGGGGTGTCATGTTCGCTATCGAGACGGGAGGCCACTACTGGCGTAATATCGCCTATGGTGGCAACGGTTGGAAAGTGAGCCATTCGCCTGTTGTTGTTATACAATATTGTCAGTAGCTAACGGTTAAGGGATAATGTCAGTCATGGGAGAATTGACATTGACACAACAGGAGCAAGCACGGTTGAAGGCAATGAATCTGGTATTGGAAGGGAAGATAGGGATGGGGGAGGCGGCAAGTACCCTGGGGCTGAGTGAGCGTCAGGGATGGAGAATCCTTAAAGCGTATCGGGAAGAAGGCGCCGCGGCTGTGGCCCACGGGAACCGTGGCCGTCGGCCTTCTAACGCCACTTCTGCCGAAGTTCGGTATAGAGTGACTGTATTGGCCCGCACGCGCTACCAAGGGCTTAACCATACCCACCTAACAGAGATGCTTGGGGAAAGGGAAGGGGTAGCACTCTCGCGCTCCACAGTGAGGGAGATTCTTACAGCAGCCGGACTAACAAGCCCGAGACACCGGCGGCCACCAAAACATCGTTTCCGCCGCGAACGCATGTCGCATGAGGGGATGCTTCTGCAAATCGATGGAAGCTATCATGACTGGTTGGAAGGCAGGGGGCCTTGGTTTACCCTATTATTGTCCGTCGACGATGCCACCGGAGCAGTCCCTTGCGCTATTTTTCGGGAGCAGGAAGACACCGATGGTTATTTGGTGCTTCTGGAAAGAATCATTCGCACTCGTGGGATTCCTATGGCGATATACTGCGACCGTCATTCGGTATTCAAGCACACCCGGCCGGTCTTTCAGATAGCGGATCGTGCTAAACAGACAAGTCCGACGCAGTTTAGCCGGGCGATGAAAGAGCTGGGGATCTCAGTGATACTGGCACGAAGCCCTCAGGCCAAGGGACGGGTGGAGAAGGCTGCTGGGACCTTCCAGGACCGGCTGGTATCGGAACTACGCCTTACCGGTGTCAGCAGCATCGGCGACGCGAATCGTGTACTCGCTGACTTCCTGCCCCGTTTCAATAGACGCTTTGGGGTGCCACCTCTCCAAAAAGAACCAGCCTATCGCCCAGCCGATCCGCAACTTGACCTGGCAGCTATTCTCTGTTGCCGACACAGCCGTAGGGTCGCCAGGGACAACACCGTGAGGTACCATTGGCGTACTCTCCAACTCCTTCCGGACTCCAGCGGCCGCAGCTACGCAGGATATCGTGCCGAAATACGGCAGTACCTTGACGGCAGATTGGAAGTGAATTATCAAGGTCGGGTAATAGATGCACGGGAGGTGCCACCAAGGCCCGGCTATTTCCGCCCTGGTGGGACGGAGCCGGCTTTAGGCCTCGCACCTATGCCACCCTGGCTTGATACCATATTGACAGCGCAGGGAAACCGGAATCGCGCCAAGGCACCATCTCGGTCTACGGTACCGCGAGGGCCGACTCCGCGCCAGCAGACCCGTTGGGATGCCGTGCAGGAGGCTAAGAAGCGCGGATTATCCGAACGGGCAATCGCCACTATGCTCGGTATCAGTCGAAATACCGTGAGTAAGTATGCTTCAGCAATTAGTGCGCCGATTAGCCGATTTGGAACTCTGGCACAGGTAGCGGGAGTCCCCCTTGAGATGGAGCTTATCTAAGACCAGACGAGGAAATGCTACTGACAAAATCGCTAAACAGTATGCCTGACATTTTCCCTTGACAGCAACAGTTGGTTTGGCTCACTTTCAGACCGTTGCCACCAGCCTACTTTCTGGATGAGCAAGGCATTCCGTTTCGTTTCATCAACCAGTTTACTTTGAAGCGGAGGCGGGAGGGCAAGGATCTCAATCGTAGAAAGAATGACTATCGCGACAGCGAGGTTGCGGCGCAGCTCTTATGTACCGGGGAGTTTACTGAGAGTAAAATACCACAGGGGGTTTATGCTGAACTGCGTACCGCCCACAATGCCTATCGCCGGCTGGTCAAGGAAAGGACCAGAATAACCAACCTGGTAAAAGGGCTTCTGGACGGGCTTTTCCCAGAGTTCACCCATGTCTTTAAAGACCCTTGTGGGCTGACGGCTCTGAGCGTACTCTCCACCTGCGCTATCCCCAGGGTGATTGCCGGGATGACGGAGGATAAATTTGTGGCTGCAGTCGAAGTGAGACACCATGCCCGCCTTATGCGAAAGAAACTGAGAGTGCTTCATTACATGTCTAAAGTGTCAATCGGTATTGGGGCAGGCGCCCGATCGGTGTCCTTTGAGATTTCATTCCTGGTAGAGAAAATCGAGCTCATTAGGCGGCACATTCGCATCATAGAGGGGACGCTGGTCAGACTGGTGGATGAAACAGAGGAAGGCAAATATCTGCTCTCGATAAGAGGGCTCCATTATATTGCTGTTGGCGGTTTACTGGCAGAGCTCGGCTGTTTCAAGGCATACCGGAGCGCAAAACAAATGATAAAGATGGCTGGCAGTAATCCCACAGAATCGGAATCAGCCGGGAAGAAGGGTGCACACACCCCGATGAGCAAGCAAGGTCGCCCGGTATTAAGATACTGTGCATGGACGTCGGTTATTCCGATGCTACGATTGAATCCGGACTTTCGTGCCTGGGCCAAGCAGAGGCGAGAGCGGCCAGCCCATGCCAACCCCCTCAATGGAAGGGAAGTAGTTGGGGCAGCACTTAACAGGCTGTTGCGTTTGGCCTTTGCCATAGTTAAGAATCAGACCTATTACCAGGTTTCAAAACCAGAACTAACGCTGGTAGCAGTCTAAAATATTGGAGGTTATTGTAATTACATCAGGTGGGCAGGGAGACGCCGATCAAGCTTTTGGGAGCTCATTTGAGCAAACCCGTGTGCACAACATGGTGCCCCTGCCCTCCTGGCCAAACCCGTATGAGGTATGATGGGACCCCCGATAAAATCGGGGTGAGCCCGTATCTAACAGCTAAGTTGGGAGCCAGGTAAAGAGAGGCTGGGGTCTGCCCACCGATGTGAGTGAATGAATTATAAATTCAGCTGGAGCTATTGACCTTCAGGAATATAGTATGTTGTGACCCAACGAATTACTTGGGGCGGCAGCCCTCCTGGAAAGATATGACGAAGCCCGCCAATATTACCAGGAAGCTATAAGAATATGTACTGAGTTAAATATCAAACCTTCCTCCTTAGTCTGAGCAGAATGCACCGTTCCACCACTTCTTAAAGGAGCGCTTACAACTTCTAAATACCTTGAAATCCCTTGTTGACTTCTGTGAGTTGCCGATGAACCATAGCGGTAGCTTTGACAGTACATGAATCCAAAGAAATGTTCAGATTTTATAACAGGCGGATATTCTTTATCTAGAATCTTACAAATTTCAACTGCATTTATCCCTGACCATGAAGATTGTTTTCGGCAAGTACATTGGGAAGCCACCTTCGGCAATCAAAAAGGGGACCACCCCGGGTAAAAATATATACCTTAGCCCACATCTTTCTTCTTCCTCAGGCTCTCTTTAAACCGGTAGCTATCTCCGTTCATCTCGATTATATGGCAGCAGTGAGTCAATCGGTCTGTGTGCTGAAGACATGATACGTATCATATTCCAGAGTATCCCTATTCCTTATTGATTAAACCAGCCATGATAGCTCCTGTTCTCTCCAGTTCTGCTTTCGACCTGGTTCTTTGTAGGTAAATTCCACTTATAAAGAAACCTAAAGCAACTATCACGACTACTATCATGTCGAAGATCTCTGGAATATGTGGGGGGAAAAACACCCCTATAAAAATAAATGCTATTAAAGAAAATCCCAAACCTGGCACAGCTACATGTTTAAATTTACTGAACTCTTTCGGATGCTTCCTATGGTAATAGAAAATAGAGCATATGCAGATTATACCATAGCAGGCTAAGGCGGCGGCCATTGCAGTAATCAGTCCAACGGATAGGCACCAGTTCAAAGGACCCGTATCTCCACTCCACAAGAATGAACCTGGTATCACAATAACTAATCCGAAGGCAAATACTGTCAAAGTTGCTACCCATGGGGTCTTGTATTTCGAGTCAAGCTTGCCAAACACCCGTGGAAGTATCCCTCCTCGACCCATGGAATATATTATACGAGCAACCCCCATCATACCCGCCGAAGCAGGTCCGATCATACCTAGCGTGACTAAGCCAGCCAAAAGGACAAAACCAGGAAATCCCCAAAATTCCTTCCCTAACATTACTGAAGGTGAATCCGCCATAGCCCAGCCCCTCATAACGTTCCAGAATCCATATATAGTCATGGTGGTATAAATTATATAGAAAGTGGTTCCAATTATTATAGATGTAACGAGGCCAAAGCCTATTGCTTTAAGAGGATCTTTTGCTTCCTCACCCATTGCAGCCACAGCCTCAAAACCTAAAAATACTAGAGCGCCCCATATCAGTCCGTATGCAACACCACTAACACCTTTTAATCCTTCAAAACTTCCTAATAGAGTGAGTAGATTAGTCCCTTCTGATGAGCCACCATGATAAGGTCCGTTGACCATAACATATATCGACAATGAAAGAATACAAGCTATTTGAAACCAAACAGAATATCTTAAAAATTTGAAACTTGCCTCAACTCCTATCCAAGCGAGGAAAGCTACAAATGCAAAACCTATAATAAAAATAATCCACCATGATATGCTAATACCAGATTCGTCGAGAATCCACCAGAGGAACCAGTAACCTATTCCAGCTGTTGATGCAGAAAGTAAGGCCCACATCATGAAGGTTAATCCAGCAACAACCCAGCCTACCCTGAATCCAACAGCATTGATAGCAAAGGTGTAAAAAGAGCCGGCGGAAGGGATCTTTCTAGTAAATTGGGCCATGCTGTATGCTACGATGAGTATCATAACACCTGCTAGTATCATTATTACTGGTGTAAAAACTCCAGCAAAGTAGATTACAGAACTGATACAAATCGCTGCCCCTGCACCTGGGGTAAAAAAGGATACAGCAGCCCAAGCAATGGCCCACTTACCCAGAGCCTTGGATTTTAGCTGTGCAACTTCTCTAACTACTTAACCGCTCCTATTTAATTAGCTTATAGTTACTCGTAGAATACCACATATGGAAAATACACATTGTCAGGTCTAGTAGCAACTAGTGCCAATATCACCTTTGGCTTGTGGAACGCGGCCTATACTCTATACTTGTTCAGCCTTGGCCTATCCCCTTCTTTGTCACCTCTACAATACCCTTGTCGGCATATACTTTAACAAAATCACCGTTGGAGATAGCCTTTATCGGGTCTTGATTTAGGTCTGTCACTGTTGGTACATGAGATACTGCTGCTGCCAGTGCAGTCCGCGTGTCAATATGCCGGAAAATGAGAGCGCTGGGACAATTACCCGCAACCCGGGCAATGTGGAACATAATAGACCAACCGTTAGAGCCTTTGCCGCCAGGCAAGACAAGCACTTTCTGCCTAAAGCTTAGCCCCGCCAAAGCATGTCTTTTATCTATGATGACACCCTCAATTGGGTCAATCCCACTCCATGCGGACACAGATTCACTATCTACCATTGCTTCACCTTCAGCGAGTCCTCCTACCACCCCCTTGCCATGTAATACAATCGTTCTCAGTTGAGTTCCCCTCTCCATTTGCCTGTTATAGCGGCATTTACACAATCACTCATAGAACCGTACCAGACGCCAATTCCTGTAGCTGAGCCTGTATAGTATGCTTGCTTGCCTGAATCGGTAGCGATAATTTTGGTGCCTTTGGGCCAGCATTCTGCAACAAGAGGGCAGCTACCAGTCAGTAAATACGCTCCTGCCTTTGTAATTACGTCAGTATAGCCACTTTTATCAGCCATGGTCTTGATTGGTGCAGCCGTATAAATCCAAAGCGTGGTGTTCTCATGAATTGTTTTACCACGTAACAGACTGCAGACCTGTTCAATCTGGCTAATGGAATAATGGGGGCAGCCAAGAATTATGAGGTCTATATCTTCATCACGTGCTGTATTCAAGACTTGATATGCCTCTTTGCGTTGTTCTGCTCCGAACCGTATGGTAACCTCTGGTTTGTTGTTACCGAAAGCATCTTGAAGAGTCCTAGCCTCAGGGGTGAGCCCGACTATATGACACATTTCTACACCACCAGAAGTGGCTAAAGACGCAAAACAAGATGTGAGCATCTCCCTCCTGGGCACTGTCGTTACACCTTTGAAGACAGGTACACCAAGAGATGGTACCCTTTCCCCTACATAGTATCCCAATAGGTCCCAGTCGGTATTGTTTTCGAGCTTAATCTCTATCTCAACTAAACAGGTCCCCCGTCGGTTCGCATCCACATGGCATCCCCATAGAGGAGTCTTTCCAGTTAGTGCTGTAGAAAATGCCGCTTCGAGCCCATCTGCATTTGTACAAGCACCGAACACAGAATTAAGATAGATGACTGCATGGGACTCAGTGGTTGTGCAATGCTCCCCTTTTAACGGGATAAACCCTACTTGGTATGGTGTGCAAGTGCCGGCAAAATGAATTCCAGAGTTAATGGCTTGCTGTACCATCTTCTGGTTTTGCTTGACACGGGTTCCCTCCACTCCCATGATATTTTCAGCATCGCAGGAGGCAACATCCGTGACTGTCTCACAAGCGAACCTTCCGATTTTCACCTTCTCTCGACTATCCAAGTAGAACTCCGAGAATACTTGGTCGGTATCATGGGTATCACACAGCTTTTTTCTATACAAGGTCTCCATAGAGGAGAAAAACAATATCGCTACATGAGCCTTAGTTACTTCTACAAACTGCTCTGCGCCAAGTATTTCGCCATATCTGACAAGCAGTTCCATAGCTTTTTGCTTCGCATGGCCCTCTTTCCCTTGTAGCATCCTCAATTCATCGGCTTTTAGCTTCATGCTTCGCTTTGCCTCTTATATCGTATCGTTAATACTGCCCGGTCAATCGCACCAGATGTCTGCGTTCAGTTCTTACCTGATTCGGTTAAGGTACAAATCCCGCTAAACGAGGCAGAAATAGAGATATATCAGGCACATAAGTAACAAGAATCAGAATTGGAAGCCATACGACACCCAAACTGAGGAATGCGGGTTTTAGCATTTTATCAACTCCAACATTGCCGATACGAGACCCCAGGTACAATAAGGGAGCAACGGGAGGTGTAAAATTTCCCAACCCTAAGTTGACACCTATAATTGCAGCAAAATGGATAGGGCTGACGCCTATTGCGGTGACGACCGGTAGTAGCAGCGGTGCTGTTAGGAGAATGCCACTAACGTCATCCATCAGCATACCAACTAAGATAAGAAACACATTAATCATTGCTAATATCACGTATTTGTTTGTTGAAATTCCCGTAAGTAATCCGGCAATCTTCTGAGGTAGGCTCTCCATGATGAAAATGCGGCTCAGCATCATGATGCAAAAAACCATAATCATAATCACGCCAGTGGTAGTAGCAGTCTCCACCAGTACTCCGCGGCATGTCTTGATGGTGAAAGCCCGGAATATTACGAAGCCTATCAAGAAGGAGTAAACCGTAGCCATCGCCGCTGCTTCGGTTGGAGTGGTGAAACCACCGTAGATGCCGCCCAGGATAATCACGGGGAGTAATAACGCGAAAGTTGCGTTTTTCCCGGCCGTCGCGAACTCCCGTGTCGCTTTCTTGAATCCTGGCCAGGGCGGATACTTTACATTCGGCATGCTCCTCACTTGCCAGACGTGGAAAGCAGACATAAATATCACAAGCAGGATTCCAGGACCTACAGTGCATAGAAAACAAGCAGCCACCGATTGGTCTGTCATCCAGGCATAGAGTATCATAGTAGCACTAGGGGGGATGAGTAAGGCGAGTACTCCAGCGTTAGCCACGAGTGCTGCCGCATATCCACGCGGATAACCTTCCTCTACCATACGAGGAATTGTTATGGTACCCATCGTGGCTACCGCCGCAGCAGCGCTTCCGGAGATAGCACCGAAAATGGCGCAGGCAACTATTACCGTTACTCCCATTCCACCACGTATGCGACCTACTATGGCGTTAGCAAAATCGAGGAGCTGTTTACTGAGACCCCCCAAATTCATTAAGCCACCTGCCATGATGAAAAGCGGAATTGCTATCAGCACTATTGAGCTCATTTTAGCAAAGCCGTATGGTAGCAGGAACTGCGGGTCATATCCGCCAACAAACACCATGAACGCTAAAGCTATAGCAAAACAAAAGCCAACGGGAACGCCTACTATAAGTAAAATAACTAAAATCACTAAATCGATTATTATGAACACGTCCATCTCTAGCGTGTCTCCTTGTGTTGTATATCGCTTAGCTGGGTATCGCTCCTCACGATAGTGCGAATATTATCAATTAGTTCAGCAATAAAGTACAATGAAATCAAAATAAACCCGATGAAGATACTGCTTTGAGCAAAAACCATTGGGAGGTGCATAGCTGAAGACCGTGAGACGTGCACGATACCCCAGATAAAATACTGATAACCCCAAACACTAAGTAAAATGCTAACGGCAACGCAAAGAAAGCTAGTGATGGCTTTAGCTATTGCCAGGGTTCTAGGGGTCTTCAAGAACATCTCTACCACTTCTCCCTTGATGTGGCTGCGCTCATAGGTCCCATAGGCGGCACCGATAAAATATAACCAGAAGGCGATGAAAACGATGGGCTCCTCAATGCCGAAAAGAGAAACCTTCACTTCGTACCTGAAAATTATCTCTAAGCATAGGCCTAATACCAGTGACAAGCTCGCTACGATTAAGAAAAACCTTTGTACCAAGAGCAGTGTATGCCATATCCCAACACCTATCTTCCTTATAAAACAACCTACCTTCAATTTCCCCCCTCGTTGCCCGCTTAACCGGCTTTAATGAAAGGAACTCCCTGTGCTCTTGGCACAGGGTTACCATATTCAGGGTTTCTAAAGGGACAGAGTCCCTTGGCCGCCCGCAGGGTCAGCGCCCTGCGGTGCGGAACGGTTTTACCGAACCCACGCTTACCTGTAACAACTTTGCCGTTTACCATTACCTGAGCGGCAAAGTTGTTACAGGATATAAGTTATTAACTTAGCGTAGATTAGAGGACTACTTTAAGCCTAGCGCATCCCTTATCTGGTCCATAATTTGCTTGCCCACTAGTGTTTCGAGCTTCGGCCAGACATCTTTCTGTATTGCTGCTACGCATTTCGCTAGTTCTGCGTCAGAGAGCCGTATTACTGTAAAACCTTTATCCGCCAGCTTATTCATGTAAAGGTTCTCGTCTTCCTCCGAAGTCTTAAAGCTAATGTTGGCCTGTTCAGAGACAGCATCACTCACGATTTTTTGGTCCTCACTAGAGAGGGAATTCCAGAGATTGAGGTTACACACAAAACCAGAAGTCTCGAAGTGGTCATTATACTGGATCCAGCAATGCAAGATATCGGTGAATGCGGCCCAAGTATGGAAGGAGGTACCTCCTATCCACCCATCAGCGACCTTGGTTTGTAAGGCACTGAACAAGTCGGCATAGGGTATAGTGACGCTCATGTAACCCATGCGTTCTGCAAAGAGCTTAAAGGTCTCAAATGGAGCTACTCTAATTTTCATGCCTTTGGATACATTTGGGTCAGCAGGGCTTGGCGGTACTTTATTGGTTGCCATACCTCCAAATCCGGTCCCATAGATACCCAATAGTTTGGCCCCTTGCCCATTGGTAACACCATCAACAATATTGTACAAGTAGCCCCCGGGACTCATTGCCTTTTTGGCCGTTGCGTAATCTGGGACCACATAGGGGATAAAGAGCACGTTTAACCGAGGGTCATAGGTGGTAGGTATAGGCCCAAGATTCAGCTCGATGGTTCCTCTCATAATCTCTTCATAGGTAACCGTATAGTCGCCTAGCTGGCTTGCCGGAAAAACATCGATTACGATACGGCCGTTAGATTCCTTGAGAACCTTGTCGGCTATGGCTTTCATTGCCTTGGTTTGTGGGTCATCTAGTGACAGACAACCAGCGAAGCGCCAGTGATAGCTTTTCTTGGCAGTTGGGGTTGGTGTTGAAGTAGTAGTTGGCGTTTGTGTTGTAGATGTGGTCGGCGCTGGCTGAGAGCAAGCTGGCACAAATAATAATGCTATCAATATCAGCGCCACAAAGAAACTGGCGAAGAGTGCCATCAATTTTTTCTGTCTCACTTAAGCCCTCCTTTATATGTTTTCTTCCTAGCAAATAGGTTTTCATTCCAAGATTGAAATTAACCCTAATTTCTAAACAGCCTAATGTTAAATCAACTTAACTTCGATACCTATGCCTTTTTCTTTTGCTCTTGTGTAGGCTACTTTCGCCACGGCTAAATCATGGGAGCCCATTCCCGCATGACAATATACGATACGTTCTTTGTCGTTTTGGCGCCCTGGTTTTTTCCCCGTTACTATCTCACCCATATCACCATATACATCATCCATAGAAGGACGCATTACAATTCCGTTACCCACGTGGAGGCCGTCTTCCACGAAGAGGTGCTTGTCAGACTCCATGTGTCCGAGAACCCATTTGTCAGCTTTTTTAGTAATCGTGGCGTCAAGGTCATAAAAACCCATCAATCCACTCACGAAGCAACCAACCGGGACCATGTACTCAAACACGACAGGCTTTGGCGAAGTTGTCAGGCAACAGATAATGTCACTTCCCTCTACCGCCTCACTAACACTATTTGTTGGTACTATATCTACCGGGAAGCGCTCGGACATTTCTCTCTTGAAGGCAGACATAGCCTCTGGTCTGATGTCAAAGACCTTTATAGTTTTAAGAGAAAACAACTCATTGAGAGCTGCCAGGTGCGTCCGAGCTTCGGCTCCGCACCCAATCAAGCTAACCGTGCTCGAATTCTTCTTAGCTAAGTATTTTGCTGCTACTGCCGAATGCCCAGCAGTCCTCATGTTAGTAATTGAGAGGCCGTCCATGAATGCAATAGGCATTCCCGTCTCAACGTCGTTAAGAATAACAATAGCTCCTATTGTGGGGTAGCCCGGTTTCTGATTGTCGTATACGCTGGCCAATTTGAGCCCCGCAATATTCATAGTCCCGACAAAGGCTGGCATAGAGATAAGGAAGTTTTGATGCTTAGAACCATCTACATACATAGCATCCTTTTGAGGTTGTATGACTTCGCCCATCCCATATGCTCTATAAGAGGCCTCAACTGCTTTCACAACATCTTTGTAACTAACAAGTTGTTCGATTTCAGACTTACTTAGAATCAGAACTTTTACTTCTAGACTATTCAAATTAATCTCCTAATATTACCATTCGATAAACCTTTCTTGCATAGATACTTATAGACTATTTCTTGCCTTTTGTATATTGCCTTATACTATTTTGCAGTCACCCCCTTTCAGAGATATCCAAGCAGCGCTACATGCCAACAACTGCTAGGTCGTCCACAACGAAACCTTTCACGATACTCTCTTAATTTATTCACTTGAATTAACCTGAAGATATAGTAATGCTGAGGGCAACATAACGGTATCGAGAAAGATACTATTTTATCGTAGATAAAATACTACAAGCAGTGTGTTTGGTAAGTAGATAACATATGGAGTGAACCCCTGAGACTGGACACTAAAGGTTAGGAAGGTTTGGCAGGGTCAGGTGCCCTATAATAGAGGGCAGAAAGGACTTTGCCATGAGAAATCAGAGAAGTTTCAGCGTAGAGTTTAAGAGACAGGTCATTCAGGAGCTTCTAAGCGAGGAAAGCCGCCCGGCTCAGCTCTGCCGGCGGTACAACATATCATCGAGCCTGCTCTACTACTGGAAGAAACAGTACAGCCGGGGCAAGTTCAATAACGAGCCCACCGAGGAAGCCGCTCTTAAAGACCGGGTGGAGAAACTGGAGCGACTGGTGGGCAAACTGACCCTGGAGAACGAGTTTCTTAAAAAGGGGCTTCAGAGCAGCCTCAGTCAGCCGCGGAGAAACGGGAAATCGTCGCCAGGTGGCGGCCCCTCGTCCGCAGTATCCGGTGGGGGTGTAAACTCATGAATATCGCCAAGAGCACCTTCTACCGCAGACGCAAAACCCGGAATCCCGATAGGATGAAATCGGAGGCGGACCTCGTAGACCACATCGAGACTATTTGTCTTGAGTTTCCCCGTTATGGCTACCGGCGGGTAACGGAGCAGTTAAAGCGAGACAGGTGGCTGGTAAACCACAAACGGGTGCTGAGGCTAATGCGGGAGAGCGATTTGCTCTGCCGGGTCAAGCGCCGGTGGACGAAGACCACCGACAGCAAACACGGCTTCCCCAGATATCCCAATCTCATCAAAGGGATAAATATCAGCCGCTTGAACCAGGTGTGGCTTTCCGATATCACCTACATCCGCATCCGGACCGGCTTCGTCTATCTGGCGGCAGTCTTAGACGCCTTTTCGCGGCGGG
>Ga0315274_10007195_pt1 | contig 16132 bp, 13 predicted proteins | sample YL17G02_20_MG_FD_203700 | JGI IMG/M metagenome (GOLD analysis project Ga0315274, IMG submission 203700) | Sediment microbial communities from Yellowstone Lake, YNP, Wyoming, USA - YL17G02_20 | ecosystem: Environmental > Aquatic > Freshwater > Lake > Sediment | place: USA: Wyoming | collected...
TCGTAGGGGGCTGACCTGCTCGCATGGCCCCGTCGGGCCTTCTCTCAGGTGACCACGCGCCGTGGTTGGCCGAGCAGTCGCATCGCGCGGAGCCGCCACGGGGTCACAGCTGCCTCCAGGATGTCACGCTTCGACATTTTGCTCTGACCCTCCCGGCGCTCGGTGAAGATGATCTGGACCTCGCTGAGGCGACATCCCCGTGACGGACAGTGCGACCTGTGCAGGAGTCACGTGGACGAAGGGCGAAGAAGCTCCGCGGGGGAAGGAGCAGAGCGGACGTGCGGAATTCGGCGTCTCCTGCAAGAGGTGTTACGAGGGGCCAGGCATGAAAGTATGCATCCTCGCTGGGGGGCTGGGCACGCGTCTCTCGGAGGAAACAACGGTGAGACCGAAACCGATGGTGGAGATCGGCGGCAGGCCCATCCTCTGGCATATCATGAGCATCTACGGCCACTACGGGCACCGCGAGTTCATCATTGCGCTCGGTTACTTGGGCGAAGTGGTCAAGCAGTACTTCCGTGACTTCTACCTGCTGGACAGCGATTTCACAGTGAACCTGAGAACCGGCCAGACCGCAGTGCGCCAGGTGCGGCCACCGGATTGGACAGTGCACCTCGTCGACACCGGGCAGCAGACGCAGACGGCGGGCCGCATCAAGCGGCTGCGTCCGTGGGTAGGTGAAGAGACATTCATGGCCACCTATGGCGACGGGGTGGCTGATGTGGACGTGAACTCGCTGCTTCGGTTCCATCGTGCTCATGGCAAGCTGGCGACAGTAACCGCGGTGCGGCCACCCTCCCGCTTCGGCGGGCTGACCTTCAGTGGCGACCAAGTCGTGGACTTCGCAGAGAAGCCGCAGACCGAAGAGGGCTGGATCAACGGCGGCTTCTTCGTCTTCGAGCCAGGGATCTTTGACTACATCGCGGGCGACGAAGTGCCTCTCGAACGCGAGCCGATGATGCGCCTTGCCGCCGACGGCCAACTGATGTCGTACAGGCACGATGGGTTCTGGCAGCCGATGGATACGCTGCGCGAAAAGTGGGCGCTGGAGACGCTGTGGCAGTCGGGCAAAGCGCCCTGGAAGGTGTGGGGAGGTTGAGCGGCTTCTGGCAAGATCGGCGCGTTCTCGTTACTGGCGCCACCGGGCTGGTCGGCTCCTGGCTGGCGAAGGCCCTGGTGGAGCAAGGCACCTATCTGGTGGCACTGGTGCGCGATTGGGATCCCCAGAGCGAACTGGTGCGCAGCGGCGCCATCCACGAGACCCATGTGGTCAACGGAATGCTCGAGGATTACGCCGCCATCGAGCGGGCAATCAACGAGCACGAGATCGAGACCGTCTTCCACCTGGGCGCGCAGACTATCGTCGGCACCGCTCTTCGCAGTCCCTTCCCGACTTTCGAGGCCAATATCCGCGGCACGTATAACATGCTTGAGGCCTGCCGCGTGCATTCGGACCTGGTGAAGCGGATCGTCATCGCTTCCAGTGATAAGGCCTACGGCGACACGGACCTGCTCCCGTACACCGAGGAGATGCCGCCGCTGGGCCGTCATCCCTACGATGTCTCCAAGTCCTGCGCGGACCTGCTCGCCCGCGCTTACCACGAAACCTACAAGCTCCCGGTGGCGGTGACCCGCTGCGGCAACATCTATGGCGGCGGAGACCTGAACTGGAGTCGGATCGTACCCGGCACCATCCGGAGTCTGCACCTGGGCGAGCGGCCCATCATCCGGAGCGACGGCAAGTTCGTTCGCGATTACCTCTACGTGCAGGACGCGGTACAGGCTTATCTGCGCACGGCCGAGGCGCTCGATCGCCCGGAGATCCAAGGCCAGGCCTTCAATTTCGCCCCGGATCAGCCGCGGACGGTGATCGAAGTGGTCGAGGCATTGTGTCGCCTGAAGGGCCGGGAGGACTTGCCGCCGGTGATACAAAACCTGGTGAAGGCGGAAATCCGTGACCAGTATCTTTCCTCTGAGAAGGCGAGACGTTTGCTAGGTTGGTCCGCCGCCTACAGCTTCGAACAAGGGCTGTCGGAGACGTTGGAGTGGTACCAGCGCTTCCTCAACCCACACCCCCGGCTCAGCACGAGACCAGATGAGAACCCCTGAAAAGCTGCGGGCCGAGATCCTCGCCCTGACCCGCGAGTACTGCCGAGGGCAGTGGCCGAAGCGGCCGTTTCGGCGAGGGGAGACGCCTGTGCCTGTGAGTGGGCGGGTGTTCGATGGCGACGACGTCGCCGCCCTGATAGATGCGTCATTGGATTTCTGGCTGACGACCGGGCGCTACGCGGCGGAGTTCGAGCCGAAGTTCGCCGACACGGTGGGGACGCGCTTCGCGGTTCTCACGAACTCCGGCTCCAGCGCCAATCTGCTCGCGATCTCATGCCTCACGTCCCCCAGCCTGGGCGACCGGCAACTGAGGCAGGGCGATGAGGTCATCACAACCGCGGTCGGGTTCCCCACGACGCTCAATCCGATCATCCAGAACGGACTCGTGCCGGTGTTCGTGGACGTGACCGTCCCCACCTATAATGTAGACAACTCCCAACTAGAGCCGGCGCTCAGCGAGCGTACTCGCGCGATCGTCCTGGCACACACGCTGGGCAATCCCTTCCAGGCTGAGGCCGTTGCTGAGTTCGCGCGGAGACATGGGCTGTGGCTGGTCGAGGACTGCTGCGATGCGCTGGGCGCGACGTACAAAGGCCGGCGGGTGGGGACGTTCGGGGACCTGGCCACGTTCAGCTTCTACCCGGCTCACCATATCACGATGGGAGAGGGCGGCGCGGTCGTGACCGACTCGCCCCAACTGAAGAAGCTGGTCGAATCTTTTCGGGATTGGGGGCGAGACTGCTGGTGTCCGCCGGGCAGGGACAACACCTGCGGCCGGCGGTTCGACTGGCAGCTCGGTGATCTGCCGTTCGGATATGACCACAAGTACACCTACTCCGAGATCGGCTACAACCTGAAGGTCACCGACATGCAGGCCGCGGTCGGCGTCTCGCAGTTGCGCAAGCTGCCGGCCTTCATCACCGCCCGCCGACGCAACTTCGCCTTCCTCGCTGAAGCGCTGTGCGACCTTCAGGACTACTTCCTGCTGCCGCAGGCGACCCCAGATTCGGATCCGAGCTGGTTCGGCTTCCCGCTCGCAGTGAGGCCTGAGGCGCCGCTGACCAGAGACGAGGTGGTGCGCCGGCTCGATGCGGCGAAGATCGGCACGCGGCTGCTCTTCGGCGGGAACCTGACGCGGCAGCCTGCATACCGCCACATGCCACACCGCGCAGTCGGCGACCTGCGGAACTCGGACTTCGTGATGAACCACGTCCTCTGGATCGGAGTCTACCCGGGGCTGACGGACGACATGCTCCAATACGCGCTGGCGGTTCTCCACACGCTGTGCGGGGAGCGGCCACGATGAGACATGCCGTGGTCGATGAGGACCTGCGCGCGATCGCCGGAGAGAACCTCCCGTGGGAACGATTCGTGGGGAAGACGGTGTTGATCACCGGGGCGAACGGCTTCCTTCCGGCCTACATGCTTGAGACGCTGCTATTCCTCAATGAGATCCATCCAGACCAGCGAACGCAGGTGATCGCGCTCGCGAGGACCCGCGACCGGGCGATGACGCGGTTCGCCCATTACAGCGGAAGGGCCGATCTGGCGCTACTCGTACAGGATGTCTGTGCGTCGCTGGATCTCCGCCACCATGTGGACTTCATCATCCACGCCGCCAGCCAGGCCAGCCCCAAGTACTACCGCGGCGATCCGGTCGGCACTCTCGCTCCCAACGTCATTGGCACCCACAACCTGCTAGAGGTGGCCAGGGAGCATCGAGTGGAGGGGTTCCTCTTCTTCAGCAGCGGCGAGGTGTACGGGCAGCCAGGGGACGCACAGCCCTACCTCGCCGAATGCGACTACGGGTATGTGGACCCAGTAGCGCTCCGCTCGTGCTATGCGGAGAGCAAGCGGATGGGTGAGACAATGTGCGTGGCCTGGGCCGCTCAGCACGGCGTTCCCACTCGGATAGTTCGTCCATTCCACACCTATGGGCCAGGGATGCGACTGGATGACGGGCGGGTTTTCGCCGACTTCGTGGCAGACATCGTCAACAACCGCGATATCGTCATGAAGAGCGACGGCCGGGCGATTCGCGCGTTCTGCTATCTGGCAGATGCGACAGCTGGCTTCTTCACAGTGCTGCTGCGCGGCGGCGATGCAGAGGCCTACAACGTGGGGAATGCCGAGGCCGCGATCAGCGTCCTTGACCTCGCCAATACCCTCGTGGGGCTCTTCCCTGAGAAGCGGCTGCGGGTAGTCACTGCCGCCGCCGACCGCGACCCAGGGTACCTGCCAAGCCCCGTCTCGCGCAACTGTCCGGACACCAGCAAGGTGCGCCAACTCGGGTGGTGCGCACACACAGGGATCGCGGAAGGCTTCCGCAGGACCATAGGGAGCTATGCATGAGTCTGACAGAGCTGCGCGCGCGCTACCTCTCGGGAGAGATGGAGAAGGCCGAATACATCGAGCAGATGCACGAATTGCACGCCCGGCTCTTCGAGTACGCCGATTACCTTCGGCATACGGGCATCGCGCGCATCGAGATTGCGGACGGTCAGGTGGTGATGGTCTCGCGGGAATCGGGCGTCAAGATCATCTGCCATCCGGAGGATCGCCGAGTCGCACCCGTGGAGACGCTCAACTTTGGCCGTTACGAACCCGACGAAGCCGCCATGTTCTTCCGCCTGATAGGCCCCACACCGGTCGTCTTCGACATTGGCGCAAATGTCGGCTGGTATTCGCTCAACATCGCACGATGCTTCCCCGGTGCCACCGTGCACGCCTTCGAGCCGGTGCCTTCCACCTATGCTCAGTTGTGCCGCAACGTCGCCCACAACGAGGTGGCCAACGTTCGTACGTACAACATCGGCTTCTCGGATGCCGACCGGGAGGTCGCCTTCTTCGTCGATCCTCACCAGTCTGGTAGCGCTTCCGCCGCCGATCTGACAGAGAAGGCTGACGTCGATCAGATCCGCTGTCGACTGACGACCCTCGATGGCTTCGTGGTCGAGCACGGTCTCGCCATGGACGCGATCAAATGTGATGTCGAAGGGGCCGAGTTCTTCGTCTACAAAGGCGGCCTCGACGCGCTGCGGAAGCACCAGCCGGTGATCTTCACGGAGTTGCTGCGCAAGTGGGCTGCGAAGTTCGACTACCACCCGAATGAGGTGATCGGGCTGCTCGCGGGCCTCGGGTATCGGTGCTTCACCGCGCATGACGAGCACCTCGTCGAGCTGTCGCGCATAGACGAGAGCACGGAAGAGACGAACTTCTTCTTCCTGCACGGCGACCGGCATGCAGCACACATCGGCGCGTTGGTCAGTGCCTCGGCCGGGTAGGCGCGGCCCAGTCCCAGTACGCAGCCCATTCCCTGCTGGCGCGGGCCGAGCCGTGGGAACAGAGGAGGGAGCATTCAGTGAGAGTGCGAGTCGCGGATTACGTCACTGCGAAGCTCTATGAAGCCGGCGGCGAGAACGTGTTCATGATCACAGGCGGCATGATCATGCATCTGACCGACGCCGTGCGGCAACACGGTCGTCAGACCTATATATGCTGCCACCACGAGCAAGCGGCCGTGATGGCGGCCGACGCCTACGGCCGGTTCACGGGCAAGCTGGGCGTGGCGTACGTGACGGCAGGCCCCGGGGCGCTCAACACACTTACCGGCGTCGTGGGAGCGCTCGTCGACACCGCGCCGTGCATTATCGTCGCCGGGCAATCCAAGGTGTCGCAGGCCACCGTTACCGGTCCGCGCCAGTTCGCGCTGCAGGGCTTCAACACGCTCCCGATCTTCTCCTACGTCACGAAGCACGCCGTCATGCTGGACGACGTGAGTCGAGTGCGATATGAGGTGGAGAAGTGCATCTATCTGGCGAAATCCCATCGCGTGGGGCCAGTATGGATTGAGCTTCCGATCGATATCCAGGCGACGCCGTTCGATCCCGACGAGCATGGAGGCTTCACTCCCCCGCCGGCCGATATCGATCCTGACTTCGATGAGAAGGTGACAGTCGTGGCGGATGCGATCCGCAGGAGTCGCCGACCGTGCATCCTGGCAGGGGCCGGGGTGCGGATGTCGGGCGCGATCCCCAACCTGCACGCCTTCGCCGAACACGCGAGCATCCCAGTGACGACTTCCCGGCTCGGGATGGATCTGATCGGTTACGACCATCCCTTGTTCGTGGGGCGCCCCGGCACGTACGGTGACCGACCAGCCAACTTCGCGATTCAGAACTGCGATCTGCTGCTCACCATTGGTTGCCGCCTCGGCATCGGCCTCGTCGGATACGACTTCGAGCATTTCGCGGAGAATGCGACCAAGGTGATGGTCGACGTTGACGCTCGCGAACTGGACAAGCCATCGGTCGTCCCGGACATCGCGGTTCGCGCCGATGCAAAGCTCTTTCTCGCCCGCATCTCCGAGGAGCTTTCAGGCTACCGCCTCGCCAACCAGGCCTGGGTAGACCAGACTCAGGCTTGGAAGCGCGTATACCCCGTGAATCTGCCGGAGTACTTGCAGGAGCGGGATGGCATCAACTCCTATCACTTCGTCGCGGCTCTCTCCGAGAGGGCTGGCAGCGACGCGGTGTTCCTATGCGACACGGGCTCCTGTTTTCACGTGCATGCACAGGCATTCAAGGTGAAGTTCGGGCAGCGCCACGTCATCACCGGTGGCCTTTCGACCATGGGGTACTCCCCAGCTTCGGTCGGCGTGGCGAAGGCTCACGGCGGAGAGGTGTTCTGCATCAGTGGGGACGGTTCGATCCAGTTCAACATTCAGGAATTCCAGACGATAGTCCACAACAAGCTGCCGATCAAGACCATCGTCTTCAACAATCAGGGATACTTGCTGATCCGCCTGACGCAGCAGAACTTCCAGGATGGCCGCCTGATTGGCGAGAGTCCCGATACCGGGGTTAGCTTCCCGGACCTGGAGAAGATCGCCTGGGCCTATGGCCTGAAGCATATGCGGATAGCATCGCTGAATGAGTTGGACGCCAAGCTCGACGAGCTGCTGCGCTATCCTGGGGCGATGATCTGTGAGGTGATGACGCCAAGGAATCAGCTTCTCATCCCGCGCGTCGCCTCCAAGAAGATGGATGACGGAACCATGGTCTCCATGCCCTATGATGATATGTTCCCGTTCCTCCCGCGCGAGGAGTACGAAGAGAATCGCGTGCGCGATCAGCTGTGACGCGTCACGGACTGGAGGGCTGACAGATAGCGACAGGGCGTCTGAACATGGAGAAGCTCCGCATCGCGATACTGGGCAGCGGCAACATCGGCACCGATCTGCTGATCAAGACGCTTCGCTCCCCGCACATGGAGTGCACGCTCTTCGTGGGGCGGAACCTTGGCTCACCGGGGATGCTGAGGGCGAGCAGTCTGGGAGTTCGGTGCTCGGATCTGAGCATCGAGGCCATTCTCCGTGAACCGGAGTGCTGCGACCTTGTTTTCGATGCCACCTCGGCGAAGGATCACGTGTACCACTGGTCGCTGCTCAAGGGGCTGGGCAAGACCGTCATCGACATGACGCCCGCCCGAGTGGGGACGATGATCGTTCCGGCGATCAACCTCGATGGCTGCCACGAGCACCAGAACGTCAACATGGTGACCTGCGGCGGGCAGGCCTCCATCCCACTCGCGCACCTCATCGGCAAGGTGCACTCGGAAATCTCATATATCGAGGTCATCTCCAGTATCGCCTCACGCAGCGCGGGGCCGGCCACCCGGATTAACCTCGATGAGTACATCGAGACAACCGAGAGGGGAATCTCCACCTTCTCCGGGTGCCAGAAGGTCAAAGCGATTCTAAATCTCAATCCGGCGGTGCCGTGCATTGATATGCAGACGACGGTGTTCGCGAAGGTCTCGGAGCCGCAGATAGATCGGCTCCGCCCGCTGGTGGATGACATGGTGCGGCGGATACAGAAGTACGTGCCCGGCTATGAGCTGATCGTGCCGCCGGTGGTCGAGAACGAGCGCATCGTGGTGATGGTTAGAGTCCGGGGCCTCGGCGACTACCTCCCCAGCTACGCCGGCAACCTCGACATAATCAACTGCGCTGCGATCGCCACCGCCGAGGAGTACGCGACAGGCCGTGAGGCCGACGGAACGACGCGAACGGGGGACCGCTATGCCACGCATCCTGATCAGTGATCCGACGCTGCGCGACGGCAATCACGCGGTCCGCCACCAGCTCAACGCGGACCAGATCGCCCGGTATGCTGCCGCGGCCGACGCAGCCGGCGTGGGCGTCGTTGAGGTCGGCCACGGGAACGGCCTCGGGGCCTCGTCCATGCAGGTCGGCGAGAGCCTTCTGCCTGACGCCGACATGCTGACGGCGGCGCGGGAGCAACTGGTGCACGCAAAACTGGGCGTTCACATTATCCCCGGATTCGCCACCACCAAGAGAGATCTGGCGCCGGCCCTCGAACTGGGCGTGGATGTCGTCCGCGTCGCTTCGCACTGCACTGAGGCGGACATTACGCAGCGTCACATCGGCTACACTCGTGATCAGGGCAAAGAGGTCTACGGGGTGCTCATGATGAGTCACATGGCCCCCAAGGAGGTGCTGACGGAGGAAGCCCTCAAGATGGAGTCGTATGGAGCCGAAGGGATCGTGATCATGGATTCCGCCGGAACGTACCTCCCGAGCGACGTCCGCGAACGCATCACGATGTTGGTCGGCGCCCTGGGTATCCCGATTGGATTCCATGCGCACAACAATCTCGGGATGGCGGTTGCTAATTCGGTGGTCGCGGCCGAGAGCGGAGCCTCTCTGCTGGACGGGACGGCGCGCGGTTTCGGAGCGGGAGCGGGAAACACTCAGGTCGAGGTCCTGGTGGCGGTGTTGGAGCGCATGGGCTTCCCAACCGGAGTCGACTTGTACGGCATTCTCGATGCCGCCGATCTGGCGGAGCGGGAACTCCTCCCGGTGATCCCGTATATCAGTTCTGTCAGCGTGGTTAGCGGCCTGGCGGGGGTATTCTCCGGCTTCGCCAAGCACGTGGAACGGATCAGCAAGGAGTATGATGTCGATCAGCGCGATGTCTTCTTTGAGCTGGGGCGCAGAGGCGTGGTCGCCGGGCAGGAAGATCTGATCATCGAGGTGGCCGTACAATTGGCGCAGGCAAGGCGGGACAAGTCATGCGCTCCGAATTAGTGGACATGATCCGAGAGGACTGCCGGGCCGTCGTCGGTGCCCGCGTGGCTGAGCTCGACGCCCTGCGCGGCGGGTGCCTCCTCGTGACTGGCGGCACGGGATTTGCGGGGACATGGCTGGCGGAACTCGTCTCCTACCTGAATGATCAGCACGGTTTCGGCACGCGGGTGATGCTGCTCTCCAGCCGCGCCCATAGCTTCAGTGCAAAGGCTCCGCACCTGGCGATGAGAGACGACGTCGAGCTGATCGAGCGCGATGTCCGGGGCCTGTTTGAGATCCCGAGTGAGGTCGAGTGGATCGTCCACGCAGCCGGGAGTCCCGATAACCGGCTGCACGCCTCGGATCCTGTCAGAACCATCGCCGTAATCGTACAAGGCACCGAAGCTGTGCTGTCTTCAGCCGCTCGACTGCCTCGCCTGCGTAAGGTGCTGAACATCAGCTCCGGCCTGGTCTACGGCCCTCAGCCGTGGGAACTGCAAGCGGTACCCGAGACGTTCCGCAGCGCCATCGATAGCGCCGCCGTCGGCTCAGCCTACGCCGAGGCCAAGCGTCTAGCGGAAACGCTTTGCGCGGCGTACCGGAATCAGCATCGCTTGCCGATTATCAACGCCAGGCCCTTCGCCTTCATTGGCCCCTATCAGCTTCTTGACCGCCCGTGGGCCGTTAACAACTTCGTTCGCGACGGGCTGCTTGGCGCACCTATCCGCATCCAGGGCGACGGGCAGACTGTGCGCAGCTACATGTACCCGAGCGACATGGCGTGGTGGCTGCTCCGAATCCTGGCAAGCGGGAACACGGGCGGCAACTACAACGTCGGCAGCCCGGAGGGAGTAACGCTGCTGGACCTGGCGCAGCGCATTTCGAGGCTGCTCCCCAAGCGGCCTGACGTTCTCACGCGCCAGGCCCGCGAAGGCGCGTCCCGAAGCATATTCGTCCCGGATGTCACGCTGGCCCACCGATCACTCGGACTGAATGTTACCGTTGACCTCGACACGGCGCTCGAGCGCACACTGGCCTGGAACACGAACCTGATCGGCAAAGGACAGCCGTGATGCGCGCCCGACACAACACGGACCTGGCTCTCAGTGGCTTGCCATGCCATTCATAAGCGTAGTTACGCCCTGCTACAATGAAGAAGACAATGTCGCCGAGGTGTACCGGCAGGTGAAGGAGGTCTTCGCCGACCTGCCTTGCTGCCGGTACGAGCACATCTTCATCGACAACGCGTCGCGGGACAGTACCGTTGCCGTCCTGAGGACGATCGCGAAAGACGATCCGAATGTGAAGGTGATTGTGAACTCCAGGAACTTCGGATGGATCCGCTCTCCAGTCTATGGGATCCTGCAGGCGCGAGGTGACGCGGTCATCAACATAGTCGCGGATCTCCAGGACCCGCCGACGCTAATCAAGGATTTCTTGGCGAAGTGGGAAGAGGGCTACCGTGTCGTGGTCGGAGTCAAGGAGCGGAGCGACGAGAACCGTCTGGTGTTCCGAATGCGCAGGCTCTGCTATCGCGTACTGGGACAGTTGGCGGACATCGATTTGATCGAGCAGTTCACCGGGTTCGGCCTCTACGACCAGCGAGTGATCGAAGCGCTCCGCGGGTTCGGCGATGCTTACCCCTATTTCCGCGGCATGATTGCCGAGGTCGGCTTCGAGCGCGCCGAGATCCCCTACCACCAGCCAACCCGGAGGCGTGGGTTGTCGAAGGGCCGCCCGTACGCCCTCTTCGACGTGGCGATGCTGGGGATGACCAGCCACACCAAGGTTCCCCTCCGGCTGGCTACCATTCTCGGACTCTCGTGCAGCGCAGTCAGCTTCCTGGTCGCACTGGCGTACTTGGTGGCGAAGCTGCTCTTCTGGCGTACGTTCTCACTGGGAACCGCCCCGCTGCTCGTGGGCGTGTTCTTCCTGGCCTCCGTGCAGCTGTTCTTCCTGGGGCTTGTCGGTGAGTACATCGGCGCGATCCACACTCAGGTGCTGAGGCGGCCCTTGGTGGTGGAGAAGGAGAGGATCAACTTCGACGAGGATCAGGAGACCCCACCGGAAGCCGGGGCCCGGGACCGGGCGGCAAGGTGACGGACCGGTCGCCGCGCGTCAGGGGGCTGGTGTCTCAGTGCCTCGTGCTCGCGATCGCGGTGGGCGCGCTGCTCCTGGCCTTCCGCAGGGCCAGCCTCCACGAGATCGGCGACGCGCTTCGGCAGGTTCGCGTGAGCTACCTGCTCCTTTCCGCCCTAGTGCTCAGCGCCTCCTACGGCGTGCGGGGCGTCCGGTGGCGAGTGCTCCTCAGTGCGGAGCGACACCTGCCTCTCGGGACCGTGTTCTGGGCCAACATGCTGGGGTATCTCGGCAACAACCTGCTGCCCGCCCGGGCCGGCGAGGTGATCCGCTCCGCTCTCCTCAGCCGGCGCACTGACCTTAGTAGCAGCTACATCCTCGCTACGGCCCTGACTGAGCGGATCATGGACCTCGTTGCGCTGGTGCTCATCAGTCTCGTCGCGGTTGCCGCGCTGCCCCATCCGCCGGAATGGCTGCGTTCCACGGCCGCGGTCGCTGGCGCCGCGGCCGTGGGCGGCGCGACGGCGCTCTACCTGGCCTCCCATAGCCACGCTCGGCTCGTGAAGCTGCTGGCGTGGCTGCCTTTGCCGGAGCGAATCCGGAGCCGACTCAGCGGGATCGTCGAGCAGTTCCTACTGGGGGCGCGAGCGATCCACCATCCCTCGCGTGCGGCGAGCTTCGCGGGCCTGGCCGTGATGATCTGGTTGCTGGATGCCTCCAGCAGCATCCTCACCGCGCGGGCGTTGTCGCTCTCGCTGTCCCTGCCAGAGGCGCTGGTGCTGCTGGCCGCACTAGGGGTCGCCAGTGCGCTCCCCTCCACTCCTGGCGCGCTCGGCATCTTCCAACTCGCGGCCGTAACGGTGCTGGTTCCGCTCGGAATTCCGCACGACAGCGCGCTCGCCTACATCCTGGTTTTGCAGGCCTCCGCCTACATCGTAGTGGGAGTGTGGGCCGTGCTGGGCCTGTGGCGGCTGGGCCGGAGCGCGAGCCCCGCGCGTGTGGCACAGGCGAGATCCGCCATCTCTCCGCCATGAGCGGTCTGGCTGGGATCAGCTTGGCTAGGCCGCTCGCCTGGCAGACCGGCCCCGAGGCCGGAGCTGCTCACATCGCAGAAGGTCCTGCTCTGCCTTGGCCTTCTCTCCGAGTTGCCGCAACACGTCGGCTCGATGCAGGCGGACCGTGTATTCGTCGAACCCCAACGCCAGGGCCCGGTCATAGTGCGTGAGCGCTTCGGGAAGCCGCTGCCCAAGCTTGTGCAAGCAGACGGCCAGCAGGTAGTGCCGCTCCGCCGCGCCGTCGAGCTTGTCGATGCCGGGTAAGTCGAGCTGACGCAGTGCGAACGAGTAGGCGCCCTCCTCCACGTATCCCCGCACCACGGCCAGACTGCCACCCGGCCGCAGCAGTTCCGTGTGGTCGCCAGGCGGGATTCGGCCCCGTCGCGCGATCAGCCCGGCTCGATTCTCCCTCACAATCGTGAAGCCGAGCGCGAGCAACTTCTCTTTGCACCCGGCGGGGTCAAGCGGGCTATGCTTCGGTATCTCGTACCCTGTCGGCTCGTAGGGAACGTAGACGTAATCCGACCTCAGGATGCCATCGAGTGAATCGCCGTGCTCCACTGTGTACCGCGCGAGCGCGCGCTCGTCCGACCACCCGGACTGCGCGCACGGGAACATGTTGCTGCCAGAGGCCGCGGCCACCCGAGTCAGCAACTCACTGAACATCGTATGGTCGCCCTCCATCTGGGTGACCAGTTCCGTTCGGTCTGTGTTGTGGTGCACCCAGTCCAGCAGGTTGTGCTCTTCCGGCGATATGGTCGGTATGTTTGCCGTCGACATATGGGTCCACCAGAGGCCCACCGAGAGGAGGCAGGCGAGCGCGTTGACCGCCAGCCCGGCTCCGAGCAGCCTCCCGCTCCACTTGACTGGCTTCCTGCGGTGCTCCGCGAGGAGTTGGACCACGACGAGGGAAAGGACGGGAAGCACAATCTGCAGTATGTACAGGCCCTTCGCCCTTATATCAGCCGACCGTCCGCCATCGAGGCCCACAACCAGGGCCACCAGGACAAGCGCGAAAACCAGACCTTCTCCCTGTCGCCACCTCCGCAGCCACGGTCGGAGAGCCAACGCAAGCACTCCGAGCCCGCACGTTTCCCAAGTCCAGCCGACGTTGTGGAGGACGTCGACATCAGCCCGAGAGAACATGATGCCGGCGGCCCCGGGCCTGCTGCCGCTGCCGTACGACTGGAGCACAGACCAGTAGTAGCACACGACCACTACCCCCTGGGCCGCGGCGGAAAGCGCCAGCGCGAGCAGCACCCTCCTGTGCTCGCGCCAGACGGAGGCGACCGCCGCGGGTCGAAGGCGGATCCGACAGGCCGCGGCCAGGAGTCCCAACAAGACCACCGCGAGATAGAGCATCCCGATTGTGCTGCTGAACGCAAGCGCGCAGGCCGAGCAGGCAGAGAAGACGATCCACTCCTGGCGACTCCACTCCGCCATACGGCGTAGGTTGACCAGCACCCAGAGCACGAGCGCGATCGCGAGCACGTGGTGGGTGAGCCACTGCATTAGCCCGATCTGCGAGTCAATCTGGGCGATGTTGGGCCAGAGCCTGCCCAGCGTATGCGATCTGGCGGTCGCCTCGTCCAAGCCGAAGAGCTGCGGCCTGACAGAGAGACCCACGGCCGCCAGCAGCGTTCCCGCCAGGCGCCAGCGAGCCGAGTGGGGCCAGAACAGGAGCAGGATCCGGTACACAAGGAGGGCGTAGACCACCGCGGAGATCAGGATCTGGGCGACCAGAGCCTGCAGCACCCCGGCCGGCGCCAGGCTAGCAAGGGCAGCCGCAGGCGTATAGAACCCGGTGTACCAGACCAACGGGGTGCCAGCGGCGGACTGGTGTTGCCCCGGCATGCCGTAGGCGGTCAGGGCGGTGGTGATCTCGACGTGCTTCTGGAAGTCGTACACCGTGGCGCCCGCGCAGTACCTCCCCTGCGGGGTCCGCACTTCCGTCGACCAGAGCAGGTAGGCCCAGCAGGCAAGGAGGCCAAGGGCCATGCCGATCATCCATACGTAGAGGGGTGTCCTGACCAGTAGCGGGGATTCGCGCTCAGACTGTGCACGGTCGCCCCCGGCGCCAGACTGCTGACGGGCCTGTCGCCACCAGACCGCGAGCACGGCGGCGGCCGATCCGGCGATGAGCACCGCGGACGTGCCGAGGTCGAGGCGTGAGAGGAGGGCAACCGGCCCCAGGAGCAGAGGCGTTCCGGCGAATCCCAGGATGAGGGCCAGAGACAGGTTCGGCCGCCGCCGCCAGGGCAGCCACGTGGGCGCGCTCAACGCGCTGCCGATGAGGAGGTATAGCCCGGCAAGGGACACGAGGAGGGCCATCTGGAGCACAAGGGCGCTCATCTCAGGCCGACCGCCGCCGGTCACTGCAGTGTCCTTTCGTCAGCGACGCACGATGCCGGGAGTGCGAGGGAGGCAGCCACAGCCCACGGTTTACTTGATGCCTTTCAGCAGACTGGAGATCACGGCCCTATGGCTGCCGCTGCTATCCAGGGCCAGGGCGCGCTGCAGGTCCGCCTTCGCCTTCTCCTTGTCCTTGATGACCCAGAGGTAGAGGAGTCCCCGGTTGTAGCTGACCCAGAACTTATCGAACCCCAGCGCCTCGGCCTCGTCGTAGAGGCTCGCGGCCTCGCTACACCGACTGGGGCTCGCCTGCTGGATGGCGTACGCGAGCAGGTACTTCACCTCAGCGTTCTTCGGGTACTTCTTCACCGCCGCCTCGCACAACGGAAGCGCTCCGGCGTACTTGCCGGAGTCCACTAGGTCGCGGCACTGCTTGAGGTCCGCCACTTCTGCGCTGGACGGCCGAGGCGGTATCGAAGTCGCGGGAACCATCTTCGGCTCAGTGGGCGTCACGGGCGACTTCGCACACGAAGACAGCATGATCGCACACAGCCCTACCAACAGCGCAAGGACTACCGCAGCCGCAACTGACGACTTTGCTCGCTTCACCACAATCTCCTTTGCCTTCCCCACGTTGTCGCCGCGCCGCACACGCACGTAACTTATTCCTCGCACCCGGCCTCGGTTCCTGCCGACCCTCAACTGAAGGAGTCGGGACGGCCCTGCCCGAATCTCTAAAGTAGATATTCGCTGCGACCGGCAGAGCATACCGTGTCGCCGCCCATGGGGGTGTGATAGTCCCGTCGGCTTCGAGCTGAAAGGTGTGCCGCGCGATGGTGTCTCTGCAAGAACCCGTTTTCTGCCTCACCGTCCCCAAATCCGGCACCCACCTGCTGGCCAACGTGATACGGGCACTGATCGGGGCCGAGAACGTCTACCCGGGTGTGGTGACAGCCTCCATTCTCCTTCAGGCTGATTTCACCGTCGAACCGAAGGTCTACGTTGGACATGTCCGGTATCATCTCGAGGCGTCTCGCGTTATGGGCTCCGCCCCGAAGATCCTTCTCTGCCGCGACCCCAGGGATGTCGTCGTCAGCTTCTGCGATTTCTTCTACAACAGGGCGGCTCCCGACCCCCTGAACCAGTTCATCCAGTCCAATGCGGTAAGTGCCTCGGAAGCGCTGAGCATTGCCATCTTGGGTGGGCGTCTGCTCAACACCGAGTACCTCGATTGCATGACCCTGTTCACGGAGTATCACATCAGGTGGCTCCCGCTGGCGTCTCTGGCCGTTCGCTACGAGGACCTGTTGCTCACGGATGGCGACCGCGAGCGCTGCCTGGCAGCGGTCAGAAGCATTCTCGACGTCATCGGCATTGAGATGAATCACGACGAGATCGCCGAGCGGGTCGTCGAGGGCAGCGACCCCAGCAAATCGGCGACCTTCTA
>Ga0315274_10007196_pt1 | contig 16130 bp, 15 predicted proteins | sample YL17G02_20_MG_FD_203700 | JGI IMG/M metagenome (GOLD analysis project Ga0315274, IMG submission 203700) | Sediment microbial communities from Yellowstone Lake, YNP, Wyoming, USA - YL17G02_20 | ecosystem: Environmental > Aquatic > Freshwater > Lake > Sediment | place: USA: Wyoming | collected...
TTAACCAAGCGATCCGATTTCTTTTCGTAGAGGTCTTCCTTCTGAAGCTGCTTGAGGGCGAGGTGTTCCCGCAGAAAGATCTTAGAAGTGCTCCAGAGGTATTGTTTCTGTAAGAAGGAAAGGATTTCATTTTCAATGAACTCCTCCCGACTATCGGAGGATGAAGCAAGGTCGCTGTTTCTTAAGATCGCGCAAAGAAGGTCGGACTGTCGAATCGGACGGAGGGCATCCCGGAGAAGATTTTTTTGAATATCGTGGATCTCTTGTCCCAACATTTTTTGAAAATGGGGGATCATTTTTAGATCCTTCCTCATTCGGGAAAGCGTGAGACGGGCCCTCCAGGGCATTTCCCGCTCCGGGGCAAGGAGTTCTTCGTTGAAGATGTAAGAGATGTTGAAGATCCCGCGGCTGTAAAGGGCTTGGGCAAACCGATCCTTGTCCTGTTTCTTTCGGGTATCTACTAAGGAGGGTTCGCTCATAATATCAACGAACTGGGTGAATTCTGCTTGAGCCATTCGACTTTTAAGAGTGAGGCTGATCAGGTCTTTCCGTTCTAAATATTTCGCAAATCTTGGGACATAGAGTTCTCCCATTCCCTTCATCATGATTCGACTTAATCTTTGTGTCTCCGGAAGAACACCCTCTGCAAAAATCTCCTGCTTCTCCTGTTCCTCCCTCACCAAAAACGTCAGCTCATCTTCACCTTCAAAAAGTTTCTTAAACAGTTGGTAGAGTCCTTCCTTTGCCTTTTTCGATTCAGGATGTTCAGGGGTGTAATATCCTGTTCTCAAAAAGGCTTGGATGAGGTGAAGGACGAAATCGCTCAGCCTTGATTGAAGTTTCTGGAGGCGCTCGACCTCTTCTGGTGGAAGACCTTCAGGAATTCCCTCCAAACCTTTTTTCTGAGGAATGGGCGGAGTGATTTTTGGAGTCACCATAAAATCTTCTTTATCAAAATATGCCAGAATACCCCCCGGCTCTGCTGGGGGGATGAATGGCCTACCCTCTCCCCTGGGGGGCATAAGCGCTAACTTAAACCGATTCTGATGCCCCGTGAGAGGGCATCGGTGACAATAGCCCGGCGATTCATCGCCGGGTGCAAATAAGATAAAACAGAAGTCCCATCGGGACGATTGAAAACGATGTGGATATATAGGCTGATGTAAGAATTCGTCATTCCTGATCCCTATTTCATTCGTCCCTATGGGACTTCACTTATGATTCGTGATACCGGCGATAAATCGCCGGTCTATTTTCGAATATCCCTATTGGGATCTTCACATAAATCTGCCCCTTGTTCATAAGTTAGCGCTTATGCCACTGGGGGGAGAGGGTTAAGGTGAGGGGGAAATGATCTAATCATCACCCCCACCTTCATCCTCCCCCATCCCCGCCATAATTCAGCGGGATCTTCGACAAGGGGGAGGAAAGTTTTTTAGAGAATTAGATGCCCTGCAGCTCTGCTGCGGGGTACTTCATGCTTAAATGTCACAGAATCTGCACGGGTTGTCAAGATAGGAATTCGAGAGTTCTGAAAAACGAGTACAAACGCATTCAATCATATTACCCCCTACCCTCTCCCTCAAGAGACTGTGTCGTAATCATGAGAGAGGGTAGATTCAGGCGGAATCCCGCCGTGGCGGGATCAGGCTCCTCAGCTTTAGAATGCGGTCGTTTAAGGTTATGGGTAATCAACCTTCTTAGAAATGGGATTCTCTTCATGGGTTTGGAACCCCGAAGCTGAGCAATGAATGGTTTCCGCCCTGCCTTCGTCCCGCAAGGCGGGACTACGCGCAGGCAGGTCTAAAGCTTCCCCACCCGACCGCCTGTTCCGTGTTGAAGCGGAAGTAGTTTCTCGTTGATTACGACGCAGTCTCCAAGGAGGGAGTCGAAGGATTGACTTTTGGAAGGAAGGTTGATTACATTTTAAAGAAAACGTAATATTGCCAAGAGATGCCTTCCTCTTAGGAAACAGAAAATGGTGAAGTCATTTAGGACCCTTAAAGATAATTTTTTTGAGAACCGATGGCGAATCCTCATCGGACTGATCGCCCTACTCATCGTCGATGTTCTCCAACTCTTCATCCCGAGGATCGTCAAATATGCGATCGACGATCTTACCTCGGGGGCAATCTCTCCTTCTTCTCTTCTCCTCTACGGTCTGGAGGTTCTCATCCTGGCTTTAGGCATCGGTGGGGGTCGATATGTCTGGAGATATCTCCTCTTGGGGGCGGCCCGCCGGGTGGAAAAGGCGCTAAGAGAACGTCTCTTTCTCCACCTTCAAACTCTCTCCTCTTCCTATTTCTCTCGGACGAAGGTTGGGGACCTGATGGCCCACGCGACCAACGACATTGATGCGGTCCGGATGTCCATCGCATTGGGGATTGTTTTCTTGGTGGATACAATTATCCTGGGAGTACTGACAATCTGTTTTATGATTTATATCCATCCTCTATTGACCCTCTATGCCATCCTTCCCATGCCATTGATCACTGTGATCACATTCCTCTTTAGCAGGGTCGTCCACAAGCGTTTTGAGATCCTTCAGAAGACCTTTGCCTCAATCACCGAAAGGGTGAGGGAGTCCATTGCAGGTATCCGAGTCATCAAGGCCTATGTTCAAGAGGAGAAAGAAAGAGAGAAACTCTCCTGGCTGAGCCAGGATTATATTCAGAAGAATTTGAGCGTGGCCAGGGTATGGGGGATGTTTTTCCCCGTCATCCTGTTCTTCTCCAACCTCTCCATGGCAATCGTCCTCTACCTGGGAGGAAAGCTGACCATTTTTCAATCGATCTCCGCTGGAGATTTTGTAGCCTTCATGAGCTATCTCGGAATGTTCGCCTGGCCGATGATGGCACTGGGCTGGGCGATCAATGTGATCCAAAGAGGAGCCGCTTCCATGGATCGCCTGAACCGCATTTTTGAAGAGATTCCAGAGATCTCTGACTCGTCAGGGGCTGTCGAATCAGGTCCATTGAAAGGGAGAATCGAGATGAAGGGTCTGGCCTTTTTTCCAGGTAACAGAAAGGATCCTCTCCTCAAGGACATCGATCTGACCATCCATGAGGACGAGAGAATGGTGATCGTTGGAAGAACCGGATCTGGAAAGACGGTCTTGTGCAATCTGCTGGCCCGGATCTTAGAATCTCCCAAGGGGTCCCTTTTCTTTGACGGAATCGAAATCCATCGTATTCCCCTTGAGGTCCTGAGAAGATCGATCGGGTATGTTCCCCAAGACACCTTCCTCTTTTCGGATACGATTAGGGAGAATATCGCCTTCGGAAGGCTCGACGCCACTGAAAAAGAGATTGAAGAGGCGGCACGTATCGCGCAGATTTACGATGAGGTCATGGAGTTTCCAGAAGGCATGAATACAGTGATTGGTGAGAGAGGAATCACCCTGTCCGGAGGCCAGAGGCAAAGGGTAGCGATTGCGAGGGCCATTCTGATGAATCCACCGATCTTCATACTCGATGATGCGCTTTCATCCGTGGACATTCAAACGGAGGAACGAATTCTTGAAGGGATGGAGAAGGTCCTTCAGGGGAAGACAAGCATTCTCATCACCCACCGAATCGCCCCCCTCCGAAGAGCAGATCGGATCGTCGTTCTGGAGGAGGGGAGGGTGGCAGAGATGGGGAACCATAACACCCTCCTCTCCAAGGGAGGGATCTATGCTGATCTTTATTGGCAGAGGCAGTTGGAAGAAGAATTGGAAAAGGAGAGGTAGGCAGAGGTCAGAGGAGCGTCCTCTCCGAGGACTTGAGGAGCGTTCTCCTTCAGAGAACTTAAGGTGAGAGGTTAAAGGCAAATTCGTCAAGCCTCAAACCTCAAACGAAGTGATCCTCAAGCGGAGCGATTTCCTATCAGCGGAGCGCTCCTCATACGGGTGTATTAGGCTATGTACACTGATTTCGGCTATATGGAAGAGGGCAAATTAGGGAAGCCCTACGACCTGAAGCTGATGGCCAAATTGGGGGAATTTCTCCGACCCTATTGGGCTCTCATGGGGCTTTCCCTTCTCTTCGTTTTGATCATGGCTGCTTTAGACCTCCTCATCCCTTATCTGACCAAAGAAGCCATTGATCGCTATATCATCATTTCCGCAAGAGAGGTCGTCTTAAGGGGAGATGGGTCGCCAGAGGAAAAACGCCTCTGGGATCAATATGGTAAGGATCTCATCCCTACAAAGGAGAAGGGGAAGTTTCTTCTTTCCCCAGAGGTGTTGCGATCCATGGATCGAAGGGAGGCGGCAAATTTCCAAAAATTTGGGCTCCTTTCGGAAAATCGATATTACCTGTTTGTTCCCCAGAGGCCGGAAGATGAGGAATTATTGAAAAAGTATTCCACCTTTTTTGAGAAAAGTGGTTCCCACTGGTTCATCTCCTTGGATCGAATGAAGGAATTAAGAAAAGAGGATCTCCTCGCCCTGAGGCAGAGGGATGTGAGAGGGGTTTTTCACATTGCTCTCCTCGTTGTTTTCATTTTCATCGCTAATTTTGGATTGAATTTCTTTCAGGTCTATGCCATGGAGGTGGCAGGCCAAAAAATGATGCACGACCTTCGAATGAAGGTTTTCTCCCATCTCCAAAGCCTCCCCGTCTCCTTTTTCGATAAGAATCCGGTAGGTCGGTTGGTCACACGATTGACCAACGACATCCAGAACGTTCACGAAATGTTCACTTCTGTTCTGATCCATCTTTTCAAGGATATTTTGCTTCTCATCGGGATCATTATCATTCTTCTTCGCCTCAACCGAGACCTTGCCCTGGTTTCATTCTCTGTCCTCCCCCTGATCTTCATCACGACCCTCTTCTTCAGCCACCGGGCTCGGGATGCGTTTCGAGAGATCCGGTTAAAGATTGCGCAAATGAACTCTTTCCTTCAGGAAAATTTTTCAGGTATTAAGGTGGTTCAACTCTTTCGAAGGGAAGAAGAGAATGGCCGGCGATTTCAGAAAATCAATGAGGGGCATTACTTGGCCAACATGAAACAGATCTCTATCTATGCTCTCTTTGTCCCCCTCGTCGAAATCTTGAGCTCAGGAGCGATCGGCCTTCTCCTCTGGTATGGAGGGGGAAAGGTGATTCAGGAGACGATTACCCTCGGGGCTCTGGTCGCCTTCCTTTCCTACATCAGAATGTTCTTCCAGCCGATTCGAGACCTTTCCGAAAAGTATAATATCCTCCAATCGGCGATGGCCTCGCTGGAGAGAATCTTCTCATTACTCGACCAGGAACAAAAGATTTCTGAACCCCTTTCTCCTAAGAGAGGAGAGATTAAAGGCAACATCGAATTTGATCGTGTCTCCTTCTCTTACAATGGAGAAGATAGAGTCCTGGAAGAGGTTTCTTTCTCCGTCCACGAAGGTGAAACAGTTGCCGTTGTGGGCGCCACTGGGGCCGGAAAGACCTCTTTGCTGCACCTCCTCGAACGGTTCTATGAGTTGGAGGAAGGCGCCATCCTCATCGACGGGATCGATATTCGAGAGAGAGATATTTCTCAACTCCGATCACAAATTGGACTGGTCATGCAAGACACCTTTCTATTCGCCGGAGATATCGTGGAGAATATTCGCCTGGGGGATCAGAGGATGGATGAAGGTAGGGTGCAAGAGATAGCCCGAGTGGTCAACGCAGATAAGTTTATACGGCGATTACCGAACGGATATCATACAAAGGTGGGCGAGGGAGGAGAAGCATTATCTGCAGGGGAGAGGCAATTGTTGGCCTTTGCAAGAGCTTTGTACATGAACCCAAAGATCCTCGTCCTCGACGAGGCGACTTCTCATATTGATCCCGAGACCGAACGGTTAATTCAAGAGGGCCTGGCACAGTTGCTCAAAGGGAGGACAGCGATCATCATCGCCCACCGTCTCTCCACGATCCAGCATGCTGATCGGATCGTCGTTCTTCATAAGGGAAAGGTCCGAGAGATAGGAACCCATCCGGAATTGATTGGAAAGAGGGGTCTCTATTTCAGACTTTACCAGATGCAGTTCGGCACCCAATGAATTGCGGAATAGAAAGCTCCTGATTTTGTATGAATTTAGCCTTTTTAAAAATGAATTTCAAAAACCAAAGAAATTAAAAGAATCACTATAAAATCCCCCTCTATCCCCCTTTGCCTGTCTATGACAGGAAAAGGATTACCAAAGGGGGAAGCTAATATCTCCTCCCTTTGGAAAAGGGAGGCAGGGAGGGATTTTCAAAGCGCTAAAGTATTACCTGATTCTTAGTTCCGAATTCCGCATTCGGAACTCCGCAATGGAATAGGTTGACAAAACGAGGAGGCTGTCCTATATAGGAGAGAGGTCTTATGGAAGAAAGGGACGAACAATCTCCAGCCATCAATCCCGAAGAGGAGAAAAAGCGAGAGGTGGATCTCAATGCCCTGTTTCCAGGGAAGGATTATGATCTCAATCGACTTTTCCCTGATGAAGGGACGAAGAAGCTTCTCCATGAATTAAAGCGAAATAGGCGGGATATCGAACGGTTTATCAAGAGCCTTCATGTCGAGGAGGAGTAAATGAAGTGCCCTCGTTGTAGTGAAACATTACCTTTTCTCGTCTGTCCCGAATGTAAAGGGGAAATACCGGACAAGAGTCGTTATTGCTGCTGGTGTGGAAATCCGATAATGATCAAGGAGGGGGGGAACGATTTCTCCGAACGCAAATTGTGCAGCGATGGCAGCTGTATTGGTGTCATCAATGAAGAAGGAATTTGTAATATCTGTGGAAAGCCTTATACCGAAGAGCCTGTATGATAATAGATGATAACCAAATTCCAAGCACCAATAATCAAATAAATTCTACATGACGTGTTTGTCGCCCTCGGACCATGAAATACAACCTACTTCCCTCCCCCTTGACGGGGGAGGGTGAGGGTGGGGGTGAAGGGGAGGGGAGGGTTATTTTCTACGTAATTCTAATGACCAATAACCAAACTTGTTGCTTTAAATCATTTTTTAATTTGGTTATTGGAATTTGGTCATTGGTGATTATTTGGAGCTTGGTATTTGGTGATTGGAATTTACTTAATCGAGCTGTGATTGGGAATCTTCCTTCTTCACAACGAGGCGGGGGGTCAGATAAGTATGGAAAGGCTTTTCGGCCCAAGGGGGTAGGTCACATTGACAGCCGGAATGACAATGATTACTTTATCTGTGTAGATGAGCACCAATACTTTTGCAGGAGGAAGACATGATATTCTTACCAAGGGGGGGTACGGATAAAGAGGAGAGGGGAAAAGATGACAAGATTTCTGTTCCTAATGAACTCCCTATCCTTCCTTTAAGAGGGACTGTGCTTTTCCCCGATTTGATTCTGCCCATTATGGTGGGTAGGAAGAAGTCAGTGAAATTGATCGATGACGCAATGGATTCGGACCGCATTATAGGGATCATCACTCAAAAACGGTCTGAAACCGAAGACCCCAAAGAGAACGATCTTTATTCGGTGGGCGTGGCCGCACTGATCCTGAGGATGATTCGAGAAATGGATGGAAGCCAGCGGGTAATTGTCCAAGGGATCTCCAGGATAAAGGTGGGAGAATACATTCAGAGAGAGCCCTATTTCAAGGCCAGGAGCGAAACGATCGAGGAAGGCCTTGCACAAGGGGTGGAGATAGAGGCCCTCATGATGAACTTGAAGAACCTCTTCCAAAGGGCCGTGGAATTGGCTCCTTACCTCACCGCCGAGCTGGGGACGATGGTCAATAACGTCAAATCACCCCCCATCCTCGCGGATCTAATCGCCTCCAATCTCAATCTTTCGACCCCTGAGAAACAGGGGATTTTGGAGACCTTCGATGTTCGAGAACGCCTGACCAAAGTTCATCTCTTTCTCAATAAAGAGGTTCAGGTATTGGAGTTGGGCAATAAGATCCAGTCTCAGGTAAAAGAGGATATGGATCGAACCCAAAGGGAGTACTATCTTCGAGAACAACTGAAGGCGATCAAGAAAGAACTGGGAGAATTGGACGAGCATTCTACAGAAATCAAGGAGCTCAGAGAGAAGATCAAAAAGGCGAAGATGCCTCCAGAGGCTTTGGCGACTGCGGAGAAAGAGTTGGATCGTCTGGCAAAGATTCCTCCTGTCTCGGCGGAATATACGGTGGCCAGAACCTATCTGGATTGGTTAGCCGAACTTCCATGGTCTGAAACGACGGGGGATAATCTCGATATCGATAATGCCCAGAAGATTTTGGATGAAGACCATTACGATTTGGAAAAGGTGAAGAAACGGATCTTGGAATACCTGGCTGTCAGAAAACTGAAATCCGATATGAAAGGGCCGATCCTCTGTTTCGTCGGTCCCCCAGGGGTCGGCAAGACCTCTCTCGGCAAGTCGATCGCTCGAACCATGGGACGGAAGTTCGTCCGGATCTCCCTGGGTGGGGTACGGGATGAAGCCGAGATCCGAGGGCATCGCAGAACCTATGTGGGTGCCCTGCCTGGCCGGATCATTCAATGGATCAAAAAAGCGGGATCGAATAACCCGGTCTTCATGCTGGACGAAGTGGACAAGATCGGGATGGACTTTCGCGGGGATCCCTCCTCCGCACTTTTAGAGGTACTGGATCCGGAGCAGAACTTTTCCTTCTCAGATCACTATATCGATGTTCCCTTCGATCTCTCAAAGGTAATGTTTATCACCACTGCGAATGTGCTCGATCCCATCCCTCCTGCCCTCAGGGATCGAATGGAGACCCTCGAACTTCCCGGCTATAGTGAAGATCAGAAGATGATGATCGCTAAGGAGTTTCTGATTCCCAAACAGATCAACGAGCATGGATTGAGTTCTGAGTTTATCGAGTTTCAGGATGCTGCCCTTCAGATGATCATCAGTTCTTATACCCGAGAGGCAGGGGTTAGAAATTTGGAGAGAGAGATCGCCGCCACCTGTCGCGGGGTGGCCAAGGATGTTGCTCGAGGGATTATGGAGAAGGTGGTCATCGTTCCAGAGAACTTACACAAATATTTAGGGCCGGTTAAATTCTTCCTCGAAGCGGCGGAGCGGACCTCTGAGCCAGGCGTGGCGACGGGTCTGGCCTGGACGCCTAGTGGAGGAGACATCATCTTTGTAGAAGCGACGAAGATGAGAGGAGAGAAGGGACTCACATTGACAGGGCAATTGGGAGATGTGATGAAAGAATCTGCCCAAGCCGCTTTGGCCTATGTTCGATCCAAGGCGAAAGGACTCGGCATTGAGGAGGACTTCTTTGAGAAGAATGATATTCATATCCATGTCCCAGCGGGTGCCATTCCAAAAGACGGTCCTTCGGCTGGAATAACCATGTTCGTAGCGCTGACCTCCCTTTTGACCAACAAGCCCGTCCGAAGCGACGTCGCCATGACCGGGGAAATTACATTAAGGGGTTTGGTCCTTCCCGTAGGAGGAATAAAGGAGAAGGTCCTGGCAGGGATGCGGGCGGGGATTAGGACGATCATCCTTCCAAAAAAGAATGAGAAAGACCTGGAGGAAATCCCAGAGCGAATTCGGAACGAGATGAATTTTAAGTTCATCCAAAGGATGGATGAAGCGATCGAATTGGCATTGAAGCACACAGAACCACGGAGCGAAGAACGCGAGGTGGTTAGCGCACCGAGTGCCTAAGGCCAAGAATTTCTCTTCCTTTTGTCCCCTGTGAGTATCTGACCATCCATGGTTAGTGGAGCCCCTGGGTCATAAACAATTTCCAAGCCCTGTACCTAATAGGGTGCAGGGCAAGCACCAGCAAATAAATAATTTCGAATGATCAACCCGCCTGGCAAAGAACTTTTTCGGCGGGCAGGTACTCAAAAATTTGATTATTGGTATCAATTTAGCCTTTTGAAAAGAGTTTCTTTTTTCATCTCGATAGAGGGGGTTTTCTAACCCCGTCTTGGCGGGACAAGGATGTCCCGCCTATCGGATCCGGGGCTGATTTAGGGTTTTTCAAAGAGCTAAAGTGTTGCGATTATTGGAGTTTGATATCTTTCCTGTGGTCTATGGATTATCCTAAGCTCAGAGGCATCAATGCCTTTCAGGTCCAGATTTCAGGCCAAACCCTAATCTGCCTTCAGGATCCACAGAATGTCAGTGAGAAAGCCCTCTTTTTGCCCCCTCCTCTCTATTTCATTGTCTCCCTTTTTGACGGCCAACATTCGATTCTGGATATCCAGGCTGAATATATGAGGAGATTTGGGGAGTTTCTTTATACAGAAAAGGTACAGGAGATCATTGGTCAATTAGAGGAAAATCTATTTCTGGAAGGGGAGCGGTTTCAAGAGGCACGGAGGCTGAAGGAGGAGATTTTTAAGAGGACTCCGCTCCGTGAAGCCGCATTCGCTGGGAAAAGTTACGAGACCGATCCCGAACGACTAAGGGTTCAACTGGAAGGGTATTTCAAGGGATCGGATGGTCCAGGCCTTCCTGAAGAGAAAGAGGGCATGAATGGATTGAAAGGAGTGGTTGCCCCGCATATCGATTTTCAAAGGGGAGGGTTCTGTTATGCCTTTGCCCATCGAGAGATAGGGGAAAGAAATTCCTCCCGATGTTTTGTCATTTTCGGGACAGCCCACACCTCAATGGAATACCCCTTCTGTCTCACTCGAAAAGATTTTGTGACACCGCTGGGCACTTTGAATGGAGATAAGGAACTGATCGATTCTATCGAATCCCGATGTTCCTTTGATCTTTTTCAAGATGAAGGGGTCCACCGAAGCGAACATTCCATTGAGTTTCAATGTGTCTTCCTCCGTTACGTTTATCCAGAGCCCATTCCCCTAAAGATCGTCCCCATCCTCAGTGGATCATTCCATGAGGCGATTGAGAAGAAAATCTCACCGATGGAATTCAAACCGATCCGGCAGTTCATCGAAGCCCTCACAGAATCCATTTCATCCCTTGGGGAGAGGGTTTGTTACATCGCCAGTGCCGATCTTTCCCACATGGGCCATCAGTTTGGGGATCGGGAAGGTATAAGGGAATATGGTCTCAGAATCTTGGCAGAAGAGGATCAGGAGATGTTGGAATATGCGGAGAGAATGGATGGGGAGGGTTTCTTTTCATCGATTTCGAAAGAAAGTGATCGGAGGAGAATCTGTGGTCTCCCGGCCATCTATACCATGCTCAAGGTCCTCGAGGCCAAGAAGGGTAAACTCCTCAAGTATGGTCAGGCGTTCACTCCGGAGACCCAATCCGTGGTCTCCTTTGCGAGCATGGCGTTCTACTAAAATTGCGGAATTTAGATTGCGGAATGCGGAATTAAATTCTGAAATTCCAATTTAATAGGTTCGTTATTCTTTATCACTCATCAATCCGCATTTGAGTAAACCCCGTTAGAAAGGTGGGGGGGGCCCGCCTTTACAAGGAGCTGATGGTTTCTATTTATACCATCCCCGGCATAAATGCCGGAGCTTTCTAACGGGGTAAATCAGGACGGTTTCTGCTTGATTTTATCAATGGAGGGGTAGAGCTCAGAAAGTTTCTTTTCCACATCCTGTGGAAGTTCAACCTGAAGGGTGAGGATCTTTTCTCTGAGAAGCGCTAGGGTTCCTAATTTCTCACTTACCTCTTTGGGCGTCACGCGGCTTAATCTTTTTGAGACCTCCTTCACCTCCCCATTGAGGAATTCTACCAGTTTCAATATTTCTGAAATCTTCTTTTGGGCCATCCTCAGTCTCCTCCTTCAAGTTTAGGTTCTACGATACCTGATTTAAAGATAAAAAGCAAATCTGTTTACCCCGTTAGAAAGCCCCGTCATTTATGGTGGGGATGATATTCATCTTAGAAAGGTAGGCGTTTAAAGCCTCACCCTTTCTAACGGGGTGAACTTTGATTTTGAGGATGAAGCAGGAAGGGAAGCCTACTACATACGACCAGATATGACGACACCGAGGTGTAGCGTGAGACGCATGTAGAGCAATGCTGCGAGGATCACCACGAGCAGGGCAAGCACGACATAGTCTATACTGCGCATGTGAGGCTCGTAGTAGAGTGTGCGTTTCGATTCAGGGCTGAAACCTTTGGATTCGAGGGCCATTGCCAGCAGGTTGGTGTGGCGGATGGCGTAAATAAAAAGAGGTACCGCCAGAAGTTTGCCAGCGCCTTTGCTGAAATTGCGGTCAACATCACTCCCAGGCTGATAGCCGCCATATACAGAGGATGGTTAAAGCATAGACAGATGACGAAAACAATCAGGACACCCATGATCTTGGTTCGTGGATCGAGGCGATGTATCCAGGTGCCTTTGTCGAGGTAGAGGAAGATGTTCATATATTTTTTGCGTTTGAAAATTCTGAATTTGGGAATTAAGGGATTACGAATTAACCTTAACATTGCATTAAAACCGCCGCATAAAGAGCAGGGAGGTGGGCGGAAAAGGCTTTGAAGCGTAACCTTTTAACGTATGGCTCCAGAGGTTCCAAGCCCTTTCCAGAACTCACCCTAGGTGAAAACGTCTTGTTACCCATAAATCTCATGAATGACCGCTTTGCAAAGCCTTAGAAGCTCACCTCCCTGCAAAAGTTATGCAACTGTCAAGTTAACCCTAACCCTTCCACCAAAGATTTTTATTTTCTATATCTAAAGCAAGAGGCTTCCGACGATGATGGCCAGAGTGCAGATCCAACCCATGGTTGTCATCGGAATACCGCTGATCATCCCACCCAGGAGGCCGGTCATCTCGGCGACAGTCACCAACCATGCACCGATGATCCCCGCGATAGGCAAACCGATATCGCTCTTTTCCATCACGTCCGGCCAGAAAAGGCCGAGTTGCTGTCTGGTGACGCCAAACACAGAGGTCAGAAGGATCACTCCGATCCAACTGGCAAAAGTATTATTGAGAGTGATGATCTTGGTCAGGATGGCGTAAGGTACAATGCCCAGAGCATCTACGAAAATGCTGATTACTACCGCACAGGCAGTACTGGAGATGAAGGAGACGAGGATGTAGGTGACCCAGCTACGCCAACTCCCGAACTTCCATTCACGTGATTTTTCAGCAAAGGGGACCAAGGTGGTCCACATGGTATAAGGGAGGTAGTCGAGCAGGAAATTACCTATAAAGCCTGGGATGGAACCAGGCCCCAACGTGCCACCGAAGATATCGCCAATGAGATTGCCGATCGCTGAACCCCAAGCGCCCGCCGGACCAAACAGCAAGCCGAAGACCATAGGGAAAATGTTAGCCACTCGCACTTCAGTAATACCCGGGATCAGAGGGATAGCGGTCTTGAATGCAATGAGGGCGGCGCCATAGATCGAGGCACAGACCGCCACCAGAATGATCATCCGGGTGTTTCTCCACATTGTGAAAGCAGCTTTCATTATGCCCCCGATTTATATCCCCTTAAGATTCTCCTGAACAATCATCCAACTGATTCCTGTGTTGATGGAAATTTACTAAATTGAGAGGGAGGGTGTCAATAAGGTCCATTTTTTGAAAGAGCGAATCCTCTGATTCACCGAGAAGTGAAGGGAGGATCGGGGTTTTATTGAGATTCTTCATCGGATATGATATGAGATGGATCATCGACAATATTTTTGAAGGGAGTGAGTTGGAGATGATTCAGACTTTTCAGGTGAGAACCTCAAAGAAAACAGAGTTTATTGATATTACCCGCTCTGTTCAGGAGGCCGTTCAGAAGACAGGGTTGAAGAATGGGGTCTGTATCCTATTTATTCCTCATACCACAGCCGCCATCACGATCAACGAGAATGCGGATCCAAGCGTTGTCCAGGATATTGTCACGGAGCTCAACAAAATTGTCCCGTTCGAGGACCGGTATCAACACATGGAGGGAAATTCACCCGCTCATATCAAGGCCAGCCTCGTTGGGTGTTCTCAAACCGTCTTTGTTGAGTCAGAGAAGCTCGTCCTTGGAACCTGGCAAGGAATCTTTTTTTGCGAATTCGACGGCCCGAGAAATCGCAAGGTCCATGTCAAGGTAATGGGTGATAACGGGTTGATCAATCGGGAACCATGAAAATAATAACCACCCCTCCCCCTGGGAGACTGTGTCGTAAGCATGATGGAGAGTGGATCCCGACGGAACAGGCAGTCAGGTTCTTCAGCTTTAGAATGCGGTCGTTTAAAGTTATGGGTAATCGGCCTTCTTGGAAACGGGTTTCTTTTCGTGGGTTTGGCACCCCAACGCTGAGCAATGAAAGGTTTCCGCTCTAAAGCTTCATCACCCGGCCGCCTGTTCCGTGTTGAAGCAGAAGTAGGTTCTCGTTGATTGCGACACAGTCTCTTGATGGGGGAGGGCGCGGGTGGGGGTGAATAAAGTGGAGTAGCCCCCACCTCACTCCTCCCCCGCAAGGGGGGAGGAGTTTTTTTGTATTCTTAATGTAAATACGAAAATGGAGATGGAATTAAAAGATCTTCTCGAAAAAGTGGGCAAGGTTTTCGAAAGGGAACCTCGGCTCATCTGTCTTCCCTCCGAGGGAAAGATCGTTTTTGTAGGGGATACCCATGGAGATCTGGATGCTTCTCAACGAGTCATTGGTCGATACTTTAAAAAACCTTATCGCATTGTCTTTTTAGGGGACTATGTGGACAGAGGCCACTACTCTGAAGAGAACATCCATTACCTGCTCCACCTGAAACTGGAACATCCGGATGAGATTTTTCTTTTGGCGGGAAACCATGAAGGGTACACGGTGAAAGAGTTTTACCCCGCCAATTTTTGGAATTCCCTTTCGATGAAGGAGAGAGAAAACTACGGCCTTCTCTTCTCCAAATTTCCTCTGGCCGCCACCTCTCGGAACGGGATCTTAGCCCTTCACGGTGGGCTACCGGATTTGAATTCGCTGGAAGAGATAGACCAGATCGAATGGGGAGATTCCAATTGGGACAGAATCGCCTGGGGAGATTTTGTGGAAAGTGAGGTCGGTATTCTGGGTGATTGGGGAGGGAGGCCCCAATTCGGCCGACACTATTTTGGACGGTTGATGGATCGATATCAAAAGCAGGTTCTTATACGTTCCCATCAACCCCATGCCCCTCCGCTGATGTTCAAGAAGAGGTGTATCACCATCTTCACTTCAAATGCCTATCTGCCGCTGCGCACCCTCGCGATTGCCGATTTGGAAAAGGAGATTCAGACCGCAGAAGACGTGGTTCTTGAAAGAATTTAGATAGCAGATGGCAGATTGCAGATTGCAGATTTTCCCCTCACCCCAGAGGGGAGAGGGATGAGGTGAGGGGGCTCTTTGGGGTTTGTAATTTGAGATTTGGAATTTAAGATAGTTCGTTAGGGCATTGGTGATAGGAATTCATTATAAATGGTTAGGGAAAATAGATGACTAAAATTATTTCTTTTGATATGGACGGGACACTGGTCGATCCGGAATTTACGGATTGGGTCTGGTTACATGGTATTCCAACACTTTATGCGGAAAAGGCAAAGGTTCCATTCGAGGAAGCAAAGCATTTTGTGGTCGAAGAATATTTGAAAGTGGGGGAAGGCGCAATTGAATGGTATGACATCAAATATTGGTTTCAGTTTTTTCAGCTGGAAATGAGTTGGCAGGTTTTGATGGAACGATATATCGATAAGATCAATGTCTATCCAGATGTTAACCACATATTGGAATGCTTAAAAGACAATTTCACATTAGTCCTGACTTCCAATGCAGGAAGGGAGTTTATCGATCTTGAGTTGAAAGCGACAGGCCTTAGGAGATATTTCAACCCTATCTTTTCAGCTACCTCCGACTTCGGTGAGGTGAAGAAGACGATCGGTTTTTATGATCGAATTTGCCAGATCCTTGGAGCCAACCCTAAGGAGATTGTTCATGTGGGTGACCACTATGAGTTTGACTATCTCGTCCCTCGGACATTGGGGATCCACGCCTTCTACTTGGATCGGTCGGCTCAGGAGAAAGGAGACTTCGTCATCTGGGATCTGAGAGAACTGGAAGAAAGACTTGCAATAAGTACCAAATTTCAAGCACCCAATAGCAAACAAATTCCAATGACCAAAATTCGAAATTTGAAGTGAAGTACCCCGCAGCAGAGCTGCGGGGCATCTAATTCTCTAAAAAACTTTCCTCCCCCTTGTCGAAGATCCCGCTGAATTATGGCGGGGATGGGGGAGGATTAAGGTGGGGGTGATGATTAGATCATTTCCCCCTCACC